>Ga0209541_10004442_pt1 | contig 24882 bp, 32 predicted proteins | sample RifCSPlowO2_01_FD_184027 | JGI IMG/M metagenome (GOLD analysis project Ga0209541, IMG submission 184027) | Groundwater microbial communities from Rifle, Colorado - Rifle CSP2_plank lowO2_0.1 (SPAdes) (version 2) | ecosystem: Environmental > Aquatic > Deep subsurface > Groundwater | place... | reverse complement strand
GAAGATAAAATGATGAGGGGACTAAAGAAAGAGGGAATGGAAATTTCTCTTGAATCAATGAAGAAACTCGGGGAAAAATATCTTAAGGCATTTAGGGAGGATTTCAGGAAGCTGAATATTTTAGAGCCTGATTTTTGGCCGAGGGCGAGCGAGCACATTCAGGAACAGATTAAATTAATTGAGAGTCTGGAGAAGAAGAAATTTATTTATAAAACCAGCGACGGACTTTATTTTGATTCCGGGAGATTCAAGGATTACGGAAAGTTGGCGAAGTTAAATATTGAAGGACTGAAAGAGGGAAAGAGAATTTCGAAGGGCGAGAAAAAAAATAAAACTGATTTTGCTTTGTGGAAATTTAACAACTCTCTTGGTTGGGATTCGCCGTGGGGAAAAGGATTTCCCGGCTGGCATTTGGAGTGTTCTGCAATGTCGATGAAATATCTCGGAGAGCATTTTGATATTCACACTGGCGCAGAAGATTTGATTCCGACTCATCACACTAATGAGATTGCGCAGAGCGAATCTGCGACAGGAAAGAAATTTGTTAATTATTGGCTGCACGGGGCATTTTTAAAATTCGGAGGAAAGAAAGTTTCAAAGTCTGAGGGAGGGTTGTATACCGCAAGTGAACTGGAGGAAAAAGGTTACATTCCTCTTGATTTCAGGTATTTGTGCTTGATGACGCATTACAGGAAGCCGCTTAATTTTTCTCTCGAAAATTTAGATGCGGCGAGAAATGCTCATCAGAGAATGAGAAGAAAGGTGATTGAAATTAGGAAGCAAGAACATAAGGGCAGTGATTTTAGCGAGGAATTTTCTGAACGATTTTTAGAGGCAGTTAATGATGATTTGAATATTCCTAAAGCGCTTGATGTCGTTTGGAGAGTTTTGGAGGAATTTGATTTTGATTCTAAGAGGAAGGCTAAATTGCTGGAGAAGTTTGACAGTGTTTTGGGGCTGGGAATTAAGGAAATGAAAAGTGAAGATGTTGAATTGCCGGGAGAGCTTAAAGAACTTCTTAAACAAAGAGAGAGATTGAGAAAAGAAAAAAAATATGCGGAAGCGGATTTATTGAGGGAGAAGATAAGAAATCTTGGCTATAATGTTGAGGATAAAAATTGATTTTTTTAAGCTGGTGATTACATAATTGATTGAAACACTTGAGGAAAACAACAGCGATGAGGAAAAGATGATTTGTTTATAGTAAAAGATATAAATAATGGTGATTAAGGCATTTTAGCACCAAAAAGTCACAAGTTAAAATGATAAGTCAAATAAATTAATTGAAGAATCCTCTTTTATCGTCGGTAAAGGTTCATTATTTTTTTATTTCTTCTCAATACCCTAAGGTCTTGCCTTAGGGATAAAGCTTTAAGTCAGAAACATTCCGCTTAGTTATGGACAATCCAATATTCAAATCTTATTAGAAACTATATTCGGAATCAGGGGAGAAAAGAAGAGCAACTCAAGTTAGTGGATTTTATTTAACGATGTCCTATGGTCTTGCCATAGGGTTGTTCACTTTTTCTTTGTAATTATTTTATCTATTTTGTTTTCTATTTCGTGAAGCTTTTTTTGGATTTTGTTGAGTTTGTCAAGTCTTCTTTTGTTTATTGCCCAGTTCACGATTTGGAAAATTATCCAGAAAATCACGATTATCCCTATTGCCTGAAGCCAGTTTCCTATCGTCCCTATTTCTCTTGCGAGGTCTGTCAGGTTTTCTGCTGTTACGGATATTGCTTCTCCGGTTACCATTTTTTTATTTGGTTGTTGAAGTTATTAAATATTAGCAAGAGTTAAAAAGGTTCTGAATTTCCAAAGAAAGAGGCTCTGTAGCTCAGTTGATTAAGTCCGCCGAACAAGGTGCCTTGGAAACCAACTGAAACATGGCTCTGTAGCTCAGTTGATTAGAGCGCCGCTCTCATGAGGCGGAGGTCGGGAGTTTGAATCTCCCCAGAGCCATTATATTAAAATAGTCCCCGACTTTGTCGGCATAAAAAATCTTCGATTTTTCATAGGGAGTTTGAATCTCCCCAGAGCCATTAATATTTATTAAGGAGAGTTTCTTTTTACTGCGATGAAAAGAGAGGTGAGTTGGAGCAGGGTTTTGAAAAATGTCTTGTTTTTCTTTAATGTCTTGCTTGCTGTTATGATTATTTTCTTTTCGAGGCGATTGATTGAAAGTTCTTTTGGAGTTGTTGCTTTGTCATTTGGTTTTGTGATGCTGGCTGTTACGACTCTTCTTAAGTTTGTCCAGAAATGGTAGTCAAGCGATTGTTTTCAGATTATCTCTTTCTTTTCTTGGGATGATATGAACGTGAGCGTGCTTTATGACTTGTCCTGCCGGCTCGAGGTTGTTCATTAGTATATTAAAACCGTCGCCGAGTTTTTTGTCGAGAAGTCTTGATGCGACGTCTTTTGTGAATTTCAATAATTCTTCCCCGAGTTTGTTTGGGATGTCAAGCAAAGTCACGAAATGCTTTTTCGAAATTATCAGCGTGTGACCTTCTGTTTTTGGGTTTGCGTCTTTGATTGCAATGAAGTTGTTTGACTCTCCGAGTTTTTCCGCAGGGATTTTTCCCTGTGTAATTTTGCAAAAGACGCAGTTTTCTGAATTCATTTTTTATTATAGGGAAGAATGTATAAAAGACTTTACATTATATAACTTAGGTCTTTTTCTGTGAATTCCCTTAATCCTCTTCCCTCTCTCCTTGCCAGAACGACTCTTGCAACGGTATATATTATTAAATCTTCAGATATAGTGACCTGCGGAGGGCTAATATAATCGTGGATTTTTTGCCAGATATTTTTTCTTGGTGTTTCCGGAGGGCGATATTCTTCAATTATTCTGACTAATTCTTGCGGCGGAAGACTCTCAAATTCTTTACAATATTTATTTGCTAATTCCAATCTGCTTTCAGATTCATCTCTATCCTGTGACATGACTGGTTTAAATCTGAAGTTCCTATTTAAATTTTTATTTTTGAGAAAATAATATTTAGTTCTTTTAATTATTTCTAATTGGAGAGCTGTAAAAAGATTTTCTGAGCGCCTGCCGATTGACTTCTTCTTTTCTTAGGGGGACGCTGAAGAGCCTGTGGAAAATCGGTTTTTGGGCTTTTTGTTTTGTCAACGCTGACGAGATGTTGCTTATTTCTCTTGAGAAAGGAGAACTCTTTTTGTAGAGAGTTATGGGCATTCTTGAGAAGCAGGCCTTTATTGCTGTTTTATCGTCCGGGATTCTTGCTATTACGGGAATTCCGGTTGTTTCTTCGATTTCTTTCAGGCTTAGCTCATATCTTGGGCTTCTGATTTTATTTATTATTAATCCAGAGATTGGTCTTCCTCTTTGTTTTGCCAGTTTTGCCGCTTTTAACGTGCACGAAAGCGTCGGATAGTCAGGGGTTGTGACGACGAATAAATTATCTGAGGCCAGGATTGTCGAGAGCATTTCTTCATTCATGCTCGGAGAGGAATCCAAAATTATGAAATCGTATTTGTCTTTTAGCGACTTTATTTTGTCCTTTAGCTTGAGATAGTTAAGGCGCTTATTGTAAATGTAGTCTCCGGGAATTATGTCGATTCCGAATTTTTCCTGAATTGCGCTGTTTGCCCTTATTTTGTTGTCCAGAACGTGATGGATTGTTTTATCTGGGACGATGATGTTCATGTGAAGACCAAGATTTGGCGCGGAGTAATTTGCGTCGACGAGAAGAATTTTTTTATTGTATTGGTTTGCCAATGTTGATGCGAGAGAAGCGGAAATTGTTGTTTTTCCAACGCCTCCTTTTATTGCAATCACCCCTAATATCTTGCCCATTGTTGTTTTAGGATTTCAGAGGTTAAAAAGGTTTTTGTTTGAGGGATTTTATAAATGGGGATTTAATTGTAATGTTAAACAGAGAGGGTTTTATTTTATTAGAGTGTTTGTGGATTTTGGGAATTATGTTCTGGCTTTTTTTAAAGTTACTATTAACGAAAGATATATATATGTATAACTTTTGTAAATATCATAAAACATGGAAAAAGTACCATTACAAGCGCGATTGAAACGGGAAGTTCATAGAAAGGTAGCGTATGCTCAGGACGTTATTGTAAGAGAAGTTTACTCTGTGTTTAATGGTGCGGTTTTGCACGGTGGAACTGCAATATGGCGATGCTACAACGGAAGACGTTTTTCTGAAGATTTAGATTTTTATTTTCCTAAAGACAGGAAAAAAATTGAGCTACTATTTGATAATTTAAAGAAACATGGCTTTGTTATTTTGAGGAAAAAAATATCCGATACAAGTGTTTATTCGGAACTTGAGATGGATAGGATTTCTGTAAGACTTGAGGCCACGTTTCAAAAAATATTAGGAGTCCTTTGTGATTATGAAATGTCTGATGGGAATTTTATATCAATTTATAGTTTGACTCCTGAACAGTTCTTAGTAGAAAAAGTTAATACTTATCTTAAAAGATTTAAAGTCAGGGATTTGTGGGACATTTTTTTCCTGTTGAAGAATATTGAAAATCCCGGAAAGATAAAGGAAATTGAGAAATTGATAAAAAATTATAAAAAACCGATTGATGAGGAAAATCTAAAAGTTATTCTGCTTGAAGGCGTAGTTCCATCTGCCAGAGAGATGATTGATTATATAAAACGAAAATGGGAAAACAAATATATCTAAAAAAAATTGAAATGCTGTTTGATAAAAGCCCGGTTGTAGATTTTAAATCAATTGAAAGAGTTATCGGCGCTAAAAAGAAAAGCAGATATGCTAAGTTATTAATATCTAATTTAATCAAGAAAGGAAGAATCAAGAAAGTCGGGAAGGGAGTTTATACAAAGTTTTCTGAGAACTCGCTGGCGGTTTTTGCATTTACTCCTGCATATCTTGGGCTACAGAGCAGTTTAAGTTTTCATGATTTGTGGGAACAGGAAACCGTTCCCGTTATTTTAACAACTAAAAGTGCGAGAGTCGGAATAAGAAGTGTTATGGATTCCAATATACTTGTGAGAAAAATTAATAAGCGGTTTTTTTTTGGGATTGAGTATCTAAAAGACGGAGATTTCTATCTTCCTTATTCTGATTTGGAAAAGACTTTTATCGATATGATTGTTTTTAATCAGAGTATTGATGAGGAAACATTAAAACAGATTAGGAAGAGAGTTGATAAGAAGAAACTGGCAGCGTATTTAAAGAAGTATTCTTCCAAGATGAGAAGAATTGTGGAAGAGAGATTGGATTAATATTAGAAAAATTTGTATTTCTGATTGTCACGAGTTTTTTTAACGGAATCGACTATAATCTACCCAGTCAGCTTCTTGTCTTATAGGCTCTATTCTTTTACAGAACCTTTCAGGCCATACTTCATGAAATTCTTTAGCTATAGATTCAAACTCTTCTGGAGGGGTTCTTGCAAAATCTATTGCAACAATTCCTTTGAAAACTCTATTTAAAAATTCTGGGTGGGCTGTATCAATGTAATCATTGCCCCATGAAGAATTTTTTCCATGCACCAAAGCGGCTGCTAAAACAAAGTCGCTTTTTACTTTATTCTTTCTAAACAAACCTTCTTCATCTATTGTTTTTTCCTTAAGCTCAGCAAAGCAAGAGTATCTTTTCATTAAGTTAACTCCTTCTTCAAGTCCCGGCCAATATATTCCTCTGCAAATGGTGATATCTGCTAACAAAAGTGGCTCTCGGATAAATGGGGTGTGGCTACTTTGAACATATCTGTAATTTATTCCATCTAAAATGTTTAGTATTTGTCTTAACGCTTTATCTCTCTGGGGTCTTTCTAAATAGGGGTAAACTGCTCCAACGGCATTGTATACAGCACTTGGGACTACTTCGTTTGGACCGCCAGCTAATGATTCAATAAAAGCTCTTCTATTTATTCCATTTTCTCCAGCGTATGCGTCGTTAAGGGCATTGTTATATGTTAAGAATATTCTGTCTATAGCTTGATCGGGGTCGTCTTTTAGTTGTTCTACTAATGGCGCGACTTGTAATAGGGCAGCTGCATCATAGGTATCAAATGCTCTGTTCATTTCTCTTCCAAGTGCTTTTTCATTAAATCTCATAATAGCGAGGTATTAGCTCCCTTTTTAATTATTGTTGTTTGGGAGTTGATTTTATTCCAACAAAAGCAAAAGAGCCATGATTGCGATGCCGACGAGGAAAGCGAAAAGCTGGAGGAGGGAGGATTTTATTTTATTGGAGTGTTTGTGGATTTCGGGAATGAGGTCTGCGCCCGCAATGTAAATGAATCCTCCTGCGGCGATTGGAACCAGGATTAGTTCTATGTTTTCTATTGAGGCGCCAAAGTAAAGTGTGACGACTGCGCCGAGTATTGCCACGAGCGCCGATGCGAAATTCAACAGAAGAGCTTTAGTTTTTGTGAAGCCGCCGTGAATAAGAACTCCGAAGTCTCCGATTTCCTGAGGTATTTCGTGGAGCAAAACAGCGAGGGTTGTTGCTACACCTGCGGGGACTGAGACCAGATAGCTTGCTGCGATTATTATTCCGTCGAGAAAATTGTGAAGTGCATCCCCAACTAAGTTTGTGTACGCGAAAGGATGGATATGATTTTCTTCGGTGATTTTTCTATGGCAGTGGTCCCAATGGATTATTTTTTCTAATGTGAAAAAAATTGCGATTCCTCCGAGAATTGAGAAAGAAATATTTCTCGTGAATCCCGATTCTTCAACTATTTCAGGGAGAAGGTGGATGAACGCGTCGCCGAGTAAAGCTCCTGCAGAGAAACTAATCAGATAGATTAATATTTTTTTTAGGCTTTTTGATTTTATCGAGAGTGTGAAAACGCCTATGAAAGAAATTAGTGAAACGATGAAGACACTTAGGATTGTTATTTGGATAGTAGTCAGCATTTTATTCTAATTTTTCTCCTGCGTCCTGGAAAGTGACTTTGTCGTTGATTAAGTTTCTGAGGGTGTCGTGAAGTTTTATGATTGGAACGCGGATTTGTTTTGTTGAGTCCCTTTCTCTAATAGTTATTGTCTTGTCCTCCAATGTTTGTTCGTCGGCAGTAATGCAGTAGGGCGTTCCTATTTCGTCGTTTCTTGCGTATCTTCTGCCTATGCTTCCTGATTTATCGAAGAGGACGTTAAATTCTTCCAATAAATCCCTATAGATTTCTTTTGATGTTTCAAGAATTGGGCCTTTTGAAACTAGGGGGAAAATTGCCGCTTTATATGGCGCGAGTTTTGGGTCAATGTGCAGGACTATATTGTCTCTTTCTTTGTCTCTTTCGTAGGCATCGAGCATGAAGACAAGGAACGCTCTTTCGACTCCAAGGCTTGGTTCGCATATTACTTGAGGGATCAATTTGCCGTGATTTTCATCGTGGATTTCCATTGATTTTTTTGAATATTGCTCATGTTGTTTCAAGTCGTAGTTTGAACGGTCGGCAAATCCTTGGAGTTCGCGCCAGCCCATGGGGAATTCGTATTCTAAGTCCCAGGTGTCTGATGAGTAATGAGATAGTTCTTCTTTTTTGTGTTGTCTTGCCCGGAATTTTTCAGGATTTGCGCCGAGTGATAAGAACCATGATAACTCCAATGCCAGGAAGTAAGCGTGCCAGTCGCTTTTTATCAATCCTTTTTTGTGCGCATCAAAGATTTCCATTTTTTTTGGTTTTTGGTTTTTCTTCTGCATTGTTTCTGTAAGGAGCTGGATTTCTATTCCTTTGATTTCGTCGATATAAGGGCATTTTTGCTTTGGGGCAGTGAAATATTCCAGTTCCATCTGCTCAAATTCCCTGTTTCTGAAAATGAATTCTCTTGGAGAGACTTCGTTTCTGAATGCTTTTCCTATTTGTGCGATTCCGAATGGGAGCTTTAGGCGCGCGTTGTCCTGTACTGCCTTGAAATTTGTGAAAATTAACTGGGCGGTTTCAGGACGGAGGAATGCCTGTGTTTGCGAAGAAAGGTTTGGACCTACGGTCGTTGTGAACATCGGATTAAAAGTTCCTTCAATTGAATATTTATCGGTGTCTTTGTATTTGCCTGATTCGTGGACGTCGACTTTAAACAGCTCTTTTGTCTTCTTGTCTTTGATTACTATTTCCACAAAACTTTTTACGTGTCCTGACGCCTCCCATACTTTAGGATTTGTTATTATTGCGCCGTCGATTCCTACGACTTCTTCTCTTGAGTGGACGTGAAATTTCCACCATTCTTTTTTTATATTATTTTTTAGCTCCACTCCTAAATGTCCGAAGTCCCAGAATCCTGCGAGCCCCCCGTAAATTTCTCCGGACGGATAGACAAAGCCTTTTCTTTTGCAGAATGTTGCAAGTTCTTCTATTGTTATTAGAGAGGATTTTTTCTTTTCCATTGGTAGGAGAGAAAACTTTAGTATAAATGCTTTTTGAGTGTACAACTCGGTTTATAAAATTTAATTAATAAATAAAAATTGATGGTTAGAAGCCTTTTTTAGCTTCGCCGGATTTCATTGCTTTCTCTGCTGTGTCTTTGGACATCATTGCGCAGACGGTGTTCTTTGTTTCCGGGCAAGCGCCTTTAGCAATGAATCCGCCTCTTGACGTTTTTTCGATAACTGGGTTTTCGAGGTTGACTTTTGCCTTGCATTTGACGCAGTAGCCTTGTATTGCCATTTTTATATCTCCTTTTAGTTAGAAGTATATAATTCAGGGGTTTATAAAATATTTGATTTTAAATTATTCCTGAAATTATAAGAATTGATAAGATTATTGCGAGAATTATTCTTGATCTTTTTATTATTTGATTATATTTTTTGTCTTTTCGATGTCTGTCATTTTGCCTTTTTCTATTTCTAAATATCTTTTGTAGAGCATGAATGGCAATATATTTAAGTAAATGAAAAGGATGATTGCTATTCCGTTGAGTATTGTTTTTATTTCTTCCATTTTCACGGTACTTCATAAATGAAGCGCATGGTCAACATAAATCTCATAACGCTTTTATGAAAAAGCGCAGAGCGAATCAGAGATTCTCACAGCACTCCATAAATGAAGCGCAGACCAGGACTTGAACCTGGGCATACTCGGGCTGCAGCCGAGCGCGTTAACCTCTTCGCCATCTGCGCATATGATTAGAATAAAAGCAGGTTATATAAAATTATTTGTTAACTTGAAAGATTTATAAGAAGTTCTTTAAGTGACGGGTCTTCAACATCTTTTAATAATTCATCCAAAGGCGTTTCTTTAAATCTCTTTGCAAGGTCTAAGCCTTCTCTTTGCGCTTCTTCTTCTGTTGTGAATGTGGCTTCTGAAGTTAATAGCGGGCGATAATTTCCTCTTTCTAGACGGTAAATTTCGTAACCGTACTTTGCTGTTTTGGTATTCTGATATGGGGCAATTTTAACATCGTGGTTGTGTATTATTAGTGCAGTTCTTAATGAAATTCCCATGTTTTTATTTCTCGCTTTAGGTATTTAAAGATTGTTTTTTTATTAAATGACCCCGACAGGATTTGAACCTGCGACCTATGGATTAGAAGTCCATCGCTCTATCCAGGCTGAGCTACGGGGCCTTGAGTATTCAATATTTAGTAGTTTTTTAAGTTTATTGATTGTGTTAAGTCCAGCCCACAAGTTAATATCTCTTTAAATCTCCCTCCTTGAAAATTCATTTTATTATTAATAATTTAGGTGATTAGGTCATTTTAGCACCAAAAAAGCTTAAATTTGAGCTAAACTACGACGATAGTGATGAAAAGATTGGTGTCAGACAGATATTTTTTAGGCCGAAAGTGCGTTTATTGCGGTAGCAATAAACTTTACAGATTAAAAGACAAGCGGATTAAATGCAAACATTGCAAAAAATATTACTCGTTAAAAAAATTGCAAAGAGATTTAGAAATTTTATATTATTTTTATTTAGAAATATCAGCACGAAAAACAGCAAAAGAATTAAACTTAAATTATAAAATAATTCACAGAAAATTTATGCAATTCAGAAAAAGCATTGCAGAAATCTGCAATGTAGAAGAGAAAAAATTAAATGGAGAATTAGAAATTGATGAATCATATTTTGGCGGAAAAAGAAAAGGCAATCGAGGAAGAGGAGCAAAAAATAAAACAATAGTTTTCGGAATCCTCGAGAGAAACGGAACAATTTATACAAAAATTGTTGAAAATGTTTCTGCGGAAACATTGATGAACGAAATAAAAAATAAAACAAAAAAAGGTTCTGTTTTTTTCACTGATGGTTGGAAAAGTTATGCAAGTTTGGAGCAGTATGGAAAACATAACGTGATTAGACACGATGAAAATAAATTTGCAAACGAGAAAAATCACATAAACGGAATTGAAGGATTTTGGAGTTTCGCAAAAGAAAGGTTTCACAAATATCACGGAATTAACAAAAATAATTATCCATTTTATTTGAAAGAAATGGAATTTCGTTTCAATCACAGAAACGAAAGTATTTTTAATTTGTTATTTGATATTTGTGTAAGGAGGCGAGTTTAGTGCTGAATCGGGTCAATCACCTATATTATTAGGAATTATTATTTACTCAAATTTGGGATTATCGTATGTAAGCTATGTTAAGTTGGAAGGTTTACTTACAGATTGGAAAGATTTTTAAATGACGTTTTTAAAGGATAGGGATGGAAGTGGAAATTTTGAGCAAGGCGAAGGGCGAGATTGAAGTTAAAGTTGATAGCGTGACTTTGGTTGAGATTTTGAGAGTTTATTTGAATAAGCAGGGCGTGGATTTTTCTGCTTGGAAGAAGAATCATCTGATTGAGCCGGCTATCTTGAGAGTTGAAGGCAAGGACGTTAAGAAAGAAATCAGCAACGCTGTTTCAGCTATAAGGAAAGATTTGGATGTTTTGGTTAAGGGCTTCAAAAAGTAATTTTTGATTGGAAATAATTAAATAGTTTTCTTGGTTGAAGGATTTATGGGCGATGGTTTAAACTATCAAAGAGTTGAGGATATTTTTAGGGATGCTAAACTGATAGATATTCAGGAAAGGATTAGAAGAGAAGTGAATTTGGCTTTGCATAAGGCGATTTATTCTGAAGGATATTTGAGAGATGTTTTGGGTTATACTCAGGAAGAGATAGATTCTGTTGAGGCCATTGAACCTTCGGGGTCGAGAGTAGCAAGAAATTGGAGCGAGCTTGGCAGTAAAGTGGTTGGTGCTGAGGGAATTTATAGAAACCCTTAAATAAAGACGATTCTTTTATGGTTCAGAGGTAAAAGGAGGTGAAAAAGTGGGATGCAATTGTAAATGGATGGAAATAATTATCTCTTTAGTTATTCTCGTCTTCACATTCTGGATGACTACGGTATCTAAATGGATTGTTGTAATAGCCGCAATTGCCTTGTTTTTGCATGCTTTGATGTGCAAGAATTGTCATATTAGTCATGGCATGGACTCAGAAAAAGGTTCAATGGCTACGTCTAAAAAATCCTCCAGAAAACGCAGGTAAGCGTTTTTATTTTTATATTTTTTCTAATTCTTCTTTTATTTTTCTAATTTATTGCTTATTTGATTAATCAAGAACGGCGAAGGATTTTAGATAATCAAAAATGAATCACCCACCGCTCACTCCGTTCGCTTCGCAGCAAGCTGCGGGGTAAAACCCAAGAGGTAATATATTACAATGAACTTCAGTTGCGATGAATTAATATCTGTTGATTTATCGATGAGAAGTTATAGAATTATTTGAGGTTTCCATAATAAAAATTATCTTTTGATGTTTTGAAGGCTTCCGAAATTTTGAAAGCAGGCGAAAAAGAATACTATGTGTGTAACGTCATCTTTAAATAATAAATGCTTCATTTTTTCAGATGGGAAAAATATCAGCAGGGAGTTTTGATTTGAATAAATTTCTTCATGGCGGCTACGAGAGAGATGTAGTTACCGTTTTGTATGGTGGTTCAGGGACGGGAAAAACTAATTTTTGCCTGTTGGCGGCGGTGTCGCAAGCTAAGAAGGGAAACAAAGTTGTTTTTATAGATACTGAAGGGGGCTTTAGCGTCGAAAGGGTTAGGCAGTTAGTCAGCGAGATTGAAGTTAAGAAAGTTTTGGAGAATATTCTTTTATTGAAGCCGACTAATTTTACAGAACAGAAGAAGGCGTTTGAAGAATTGCTGAAATACCTGAAGAACGAAGTCAGTTTAATTGTCGTCGACGGCATGACTATTTTATATCGCCTTGATTTTGCTGATGCACGCGAGAAAAACGACGAGGAAATGCATAAGATTAATTCGGAGCTTGCCAGACAGATTAAGACTTTGGCCGAGATTGCGAGGAAGAGGGACATTCCCGTCCTTATTACAAATCAGGTTTATCGGTGGGAGGACGCTGACAAAATGGTTGGCGGAGATATTTTGAAGTATTGGGGGAAGTGCCATATCGAATTGGTCAACGACAAGGGGCGGAGGGTTGTTTATTTAAGGAAGCATAGGTCATTGCCGGAGAAGAGCATGACTTTTCAGATTTACGACGAAGGAGTCAGGAAGCGGGGATGGATTTAAGAATAATTTATTTTTTGGAAAGTATTTTTGCTAAGTAATAGGCCGAGCCAAATAGAATAACCCCTGGGAAGAGAGATAATCCTAGACTTGGAACTAATATACTTGTACCTATCGCACCGAGAGTTCCTGCGCCAACTGATTCCAGAATTTTAACCGTAGGGGGAATTGATTTTTCTACTCCTTTTTGCAGAGCATCAATCTGCATTATCATTTTTCCTTCCTTTAGAATTTTTACTTTTTTATCTTCTTCAGAAATTATTATTACTAAGTTGCCCGGTTTTTTTGAAGCACTGATTGCTGCGCTGTGTCTTGTTCCAAAGTTTTTTAGCGTTGAAGTTGATTCTATCATTACACCATAAGCTTTTACAATTCCTTCTCTATTAATTATAACTGCCCCATCAATTAATGCCAGAGATTCAAGAAGTTTTGGGTTCTCTACAGCTTTAAACGGAGGGATTGTTTGGTCAATTAATTCTTTGTATTTAATATCTCCTACAATTATAAGTGCACCTTCTCCCCTTTTAGCTATTTTTAACCCTATCTGAACGAGTGTTTCTTCCAGTTCTTTTTCCCGACTCATTTATTGAACGGGGAAAGTTTGTTTATATATTTTATTAGATTTTGCGAAAGTAGATTTTCTTAAAAGTTTAAATAGATTGAGATTTATTTCAAGCGATGAATAAGGAGATGATGTATTCTGAACTTGTTGAGGTTTATGAGGCGCTGTATTCCACGACGAAAAGGCTTGAGAAAGAGAAGATCCTCGCTGAGTTTTTGAGGAAGCTTAAGGAGAAGGGAGAGAGCGGGTGGATTTATTTGCTGAGGGGGAAGACTTTTGCGGATTACGACGATAGGGAGTTTGGCGTTTCAGGGAAGCTGGCGATGAAGGCGATTGGAAAAAGTTTTGGTGTTAGCGAAGATGAGCTAAGCAAAACTTACAGAAAAATAGGGGATGTCGGGGAGATTGCTGAGAAATTTGCGGCGCGCAAAAAACAGAGGAACTTATTTTCCAAGAAACTGAGCATTGAGAAAGTTTTCGATAATCTGAGGAAGTTGGTTGAGATGGAGGGAAAGGGGGCGGTAGGGAGAAAGCTGGATTTAGTTTCTGAGTTGCTTGGAAACGCTTCGGATAAGGAAGCAAAGTATATTGTGAGGACGCTGATAGGACAGCTGAGAGTTGGAATTGCCGACGCTATTTTAAGGGACGCAATTGCCGAGGCGTTTTTTGCGGAGGAGAAAAAAGAGATGTCAAAAATTATTGAGACAGCTTTTGATATGTGCAATGATTTTGCAGCGGTTTTTGACGCCGCATCGGGCGGGAGAAAGTCCTTGGACAAAATTAAGGTCGCTTTGGGCAGACCGATGAATGTCATGCTTCCTGTTAAAGTGGAATCCGTTGAGGAAGCCTTTAGAATTTGCGGGAAGCCTGCGGCGATTGAGCATAAGTATGATGGATTCAGGGTTGTTATTTCAAAGCAGGGCGATGAGATAAAATTATTTACGAGAAGGCTTGAGGAGGTCACAAAACAATTTCCGGACGTTGTTAAAATTGTCAGGGAGCATGTTAAGGGCAGGGAATTTATTTTGGATTCCGAAGTTGTCGGCTATAATCCCAAGACGAAGCAGTATAGACCCTTTGAGGCGATTAGCCAGAGAATAAGAAGAAAATATGATATTGAAAAACTGGAGAGCGAATTGCCTGTCGAGGTCAATATTTTCGACGTCATTTATCATGACGGAAAAAGTTATCTTGAAGAGACTTTCAGGGAGAGGAGAAAACTGATTGAGAAAATTGTCAAGGGAGTTGTCTGGAAGATAAGAGTTGCGAAGCAGATTGTTACTGACAGCGAGGAAGAGGCGATGAAGTTTTACAAAGAGGCGATTAAATTGGGTGAAGAAGGAATAATGGTTAAGAATCTTGACGCTCCGTATCAGCAGGGGAGGAGAGTTGGCTATATGGTCAAAATGAAACCTCAAAGCGCGGATTTGGATTTAGTAATAATCGGGGCGGAGTACGGAAGCGGGAAAAGGGCGGGACGATTGACTTCTTATATTCTTGGAGTCAGAAAAGGAAATGAATTTGTAGCTGTCGGAAAAGCTTCGAGCGGATTGAAAGAGAAACCTTCGGTTTCCATTAACTTGCCCAAGCTTGGTCAAGTTAAAGAATTGGAGCAGGAAGGAGGTGTTACTTATGATGACATGACTAATTTGCTGAAGCCTTTGATTGTTTCGGAGAGCGGGAAGACTGTGAAGGTCAAACCCAAAATAGTTGTCAGTGTGATTTATCAAAATATACAAAAAAGCCCGAGTTATGATTCAGGGTTTGCCATGCGTTTCCCCAGGATAACTCATTACAGGCCTGACAGGGGGACGAAAGATATTGCGACTATTGAGGATATTGAGAGAGAATGGAAAAGGATGATGAAGGGCATGAGCCATCTGGGCTAAATTAATTTGGATTCTGGAGATTATTTATCTTTTAGATTTGATTTAACGAAATCTTAGATTTCGTCTTCGAGGATTTCAATATCCGAGCCGCTTAAGTCGTTTTGAGAGTCCTGATTTTTAAGAGAGAATTTCTTTGGTCTTTCAAGCATTTCACTCGCAGGCTGGTTGTAATTTTTCCCGTCTTTCCTAAGATTTATCTTAAGGGCTGATTGTATTTTATTTACTAAAACAAAATCTTTAATCGGGAGCCGGCCGTATTCAATTGTTCTTATTGTTTCTTCGCTTTCGCCGACCATTTGCGCGAGGTTCTTTCTTGTTATTCCTTTTTTCTTTCTTTCGACTCTTATGTGCCAGTGGAAGTTTTCAAGCAGTTCGTTGAGAACTTGTTTTTCTTTCCAGTCTGCCGGTTTTTTTAATCTATCCAGAAAGTCTAATCTGCTTTCTTTTCTTATGTCTTTTGTGCTTTGCGGTTCTTGTGCCGGAGAAGGATGTAGTGGTTTTACAGAGGGTCTTCTTAGGATAGGCAGCCCTTCCTCTCTTGCATATTTTTCCGAGACACTAACTATCTTTCCGTCTTCTATAGCTTCAACGAACATTGTTTCATTCATGGTTAATTTCGGTTTGGCAGGTTTATATTCTTTATTGGTGTGGAAAATACTTATTCTTCCAATGAATTTTTAATGGTTAGATAAGACAGGTCGTCTTTAAGAATTGACTTTTCGTTTATGATTATTGTTATTGGCTCCTCTACATTGTATTTTTCCTTGAGCTTTTTTATTAGTGTGCTGTCTAGGTTTGTGTCGAATGAGTAGACAATTAAATTATCATCCTGAGAGAGTATTGCATTTAGCGTTTTTCCTACTTCTTCGCTTCGGTCTATGTAGTCCGGTTCGTTGGAGTAGAAGAATAGAATTGTTTTTATGTTTCTGTTACATTTCTCTTTCATGATTCTGATAAATTCGAGATGTTCTACTTCTACCAAAGTATAGAACTTTTTTCTTTCTATTACTGAGCTGTCTCTTTTTCCTAATTTTCTTTCCAGCTCGTCTATTAAACCTCCCTGAAATGCAAGGTTGTTTGTGAATTCCAACGGTAGTTCTTCCGAACAAACTTCTTGTTCAAAAAATGTGTAGTCGAGCTTATTCTCAAAAATTTTGTAGCTTGTGTCAAACTGGAGATTTGAAAATCTTTGGAATTCCAAATATGAAATGCCCAAGGTTATGAAGAAAACGAGAATGAAGACAAAAGTTCCTATCAGCAGTGCAGCGAGGTATCTTGTTTTGCTTTGTATTTTTCTTTTTTGTTCCATTTTATCACGACAAAGATGCTTCAGCATTCAAGCCTAGCGAGGAATTTCTCCTATTAAATTTAATTTATATTTAACATAATTAATTGCTAAATCTCTTTTTTGTTGATTTGGTTTTTCTGTTGGCATTTTTCTTTATCTAAACTTTACATTTTATAGGGGCAGTTTATTTATTGTTAAAAGATTCGGCGGATTTTTATAATTATCTCCAGCCGACTTTTTTATTTAGTATTAAATATCCTATTGAGATGACCCACCAAAATCCGAATAGTATTGCGAATAAAGCGTAGAATAATGGAAGGTTAGTGAAAACTCCTGAAACCTTTACCTGCCTTTTTGATGCGTAAATTATGTAGAAAAATGTCAGACCCATAAATATCAGAAGGAAAATCACAACTGGATTTGACGCAAGCAGGAAAATATATCTTTCCAGCGCGTAAAGATTCAGATAGAGTGCTCCTGGATTTAGATTTATACTTAAGAAAAACAAGATTTCATTTTTTATATCTCTGAGGGTTTTAAGGGCAAAATAAATGAAGACGAACACGGCGAAAAAAATACTTATCCATGAGATAGGCATTACAAAGAGCCCCATGTCGCCGTATTTTGGACTTAGTAGTTTTTTGTATTTCCATGTGTTTCTCATTAATCCGTAATACCATCTTCTTCTTTGCTTCATCAGCGCCCTGAAAGAAGAAGGGGCTATTGTATAAACGGCAGCGTCGGGACAGTTTTCTATTTTGTATCCGTAAGATTGTATTCTTAATGCTATTTCCAAATCTTCAGTGATGTTTCCTACGTCGTACCCTCCGTGTTTTTCGAAGAATTTTTTTCTGTACGCTGAAAACGCGCCGGGAGTTATATAAACCGAGTTTAATGATGCGAATGATTTTCTCAGGAAGAGACCGAGTACATATTCAACGTGCTGGATTCTTTGCAGGATTCCTTTTGGCGAGTGAACAAGCATGGCCGGCGTGACTGAAAACACTTCAGGGTTTTTGAAATATCTCGCCATTTTTTTCAGAGTTGAAGGCTCGACGAAAGTGTCTGCATCCATTGTGATTATTATTTCCCCTCTTGAATGTTTTATTCCAAGATTGAGAGCGCTTCCTTTTCCCCCGTTTTCTTTAGTGAAGACTTTCACAATATCAGATTCCATTTTTTTAGCTATTTTGAATGTGTTGTCTTTACTTCCATCGTCAACTACAATTATTTCCAGTTTTTTTTCAGGATATTCCGATTTTTTTATCGAGTTTATTGTTCTTTCAATTGACTTTTCTTCGTTGAATGCGGGAATTATGACTGAGACGAAAGGAAGCTCTTTGTCGGAGAAGAATTTTTTTTCTTTTTTAGTGTCGGAGATAAAACTTAAAATGTAGAATGCGGTGGCTACCAGCCCGATGTAAATTGAGGCATATATTATAAATGTCGAAACGTCAGCCATTATATCAACGACAAAAATACTTCGGTGTTCAAGCCGAGTCAGAGATTGCCGCCCTCAGAATTTAGTTTGCTGATTAATCTAAGATAATCAATCATTAAATCTCTTTTTTGCGGACATGGTTTTTCTGCCGGCATTTTCTTTTTATGATTCTTCACCCTCTAAAGAATTTGAGAGGGGGTTTCCTGAATCCGAATTGTTTTGGACGTGGAAGTAATCATGGAATTTTTCTGTTAGTGAGAGCTCTGAAGTGTGCCCTGTTCTTTTTTTATTTAATAAACCCTGTTCGACGAATTTTTTTATGTGGTCGTAGGCTTTATTTCCGCGAATTTTTATTACCACTGATTGCTTGATTGGCTGCTTGAACGCAATCATTGCCAGAGTTTCCTGCTCCGCCTTTGAAAATTCAGACGAGCCTGTTGCAAGCTTGTTTACCATGGGAATGTAGCTTTCAGCGACGTCCATCTTCCAAGTGTTTCCGTTTTTTATTATGGAGATTCCTGAATTTTTGTATTTGTCTTCTAAATCTGCAAGCATTTTTTTCAGCAAGATTGGATTAACGTCTGTTAAAGAGATTAGTTCCTGCAATGTCATGAATCTTCCTGAAAGAAATAAAGCCGCCTCAATTTTTTTCAGGTTTTCCGATTCTATTTCGGAATCCAATTCTTCTATGTTTTTTTCCGAGATATGTTCGAAGGACATTTTTTTGTTAAGAAACCTGAGTTATTAAAAGTTGTTTCTAAGGATAGAAATTATTATATATATCATTTTTGTGTTTTATTTATGGTTAAGACTATAGATGAGGGAGATAAAACAAGAGAAGAAGCAGAGAGAAAGAGCGAGTTAGTAAGAATAGCTGAGGAAGTTCTTGGCAGTGATTCCGGTCTTTCTTTAAATATTATTAAGGGGCATGGGTCATTTATTCTTGAAAGAACAAGAGATAGAACTAATTATTTTATAGTTAAAGATAATAACCAGATATTGGTATATGGGAATGTTCAATCCGAGGCAGATAAAGTTGCCAAAGCTTATGAGGTGAGCGGAAAAGGCGACTACACAGTCAGATTAATTGAATAATTTTTTTGATAAATATTTATGCGCAGAACATAAATATTAATTTGTCTTTCGTTTCATGTCTCTTCAATATAGCAAGAAACTTAACTAATTTTTGAATATAAGATTTTATTTAAAGTAAACCTTTCAACTTAACATAGTTTACATACGATAATCCCAATTTGAGTAAATAATAATTCCTAATAATATTAAATTAATTAATAATAAAATGAATTTTCAAGGAGGGAGATTTAAAGAGATGTTAACTTGTGGGTTGGACTTAACACTTTAGAAAGATTTTAAAATGTGTTTTTTAACTTCAATAAATGGCAGGTTATAAGAAAACTAGAGAAGATTGCTTGAGAAGAGTTGTGCAGGGCGTAGTGCCTGAGTTTATTCTTAGCGTCGGGCATAACGTTTAAACTTATTTGCGATAATGAGAATTATATTTCTATTCGCGATGATGTAATGGCAATAATTGTTTATGGGGGTTTGTATCTAACAGCGAGGAGAATTGCAGATGATTACAAGAGATTCGGTTTAGGAGAATTTGCTGTAAGAACATTTTGATATTTACGCAGTTAAATAAATAAGCAGGCCTTCTATGATTGCGGCGATTATAAGTAATGGAATTATTATCAGCAGGAATGCGTTTGCTGACTGGTATAAACTATACTTGAGGGTTTTTGCCTGAAGTTTTTTCAGTTCTTTGTTGAAGAGGGCTGTTAAGATGAAGAAAATTACATAAGATAGTACGACAGACTGAATTAGAGAGACTGCTATCAATGCTTCTTTTCCTAGTTGGATGTTTATTTCGGCGAGTGTTTTTTGCAGGGTTTTGTAATTTAGGGCGGTTGATATTAACGCTATTATTATGGGGATGAAAATCATTATTTTCGAGTTTTTCCAGAAGTGTCTCATATAATTAGTCAGATGTTTGGAGCCGAATTTTATTCCCAGGCCGAGAGCTATAAAAATTGCGGGGAGTTCAAAAATTCCGTGGGGTATTAATCTCCAGAATTGTGTTGCGCCGGTTGCGTCCTTGACTACTCCCAAAACGTAGCCGATTACTACACCGTTGGAAATTGCGCTGAAAATCGGGAAAACCCCAAGAAATATTCCCTGAGCAATTGACAAGAATGCGCTTAAAACGTTGTTTTGGAGTATGAACATTATAAGCTCCATCGTGTTGAGCCCTTCCGTTTTTAAGAACAATTCCTTGATTATTTCTTCGATGAATCCTAATCGGTTTCTGTAGGCAAATCCGAAAATTCCTGCGACGATAAAAATCAGAATTGCTGAATAAATATAATTCTTCGATTCTTTGACATACGCCTTTGCTTCATTGAATTGGGTTTTTGGGTTTAAGGTTTTCATTTTTATGTAAAACTTTTATTATTTAATAAATCTCGTGTTTGTTGGTGGTTAGCATTTTTAATTATAATTTTTTAAATTGTTTACCTGAACATCTTTTGAAGTTTTTGTATCTTTCTTTTGTATTTGGAGCGGAGGTAGAAACCATAAATGAGACCGACGAGGAAACCGCCGAAGTGTGCGACATTGCCGATTAGAATTCCGGAGTCTGTTGTTAAGCCGAGGATTATAGAAACGCCCCACATTAGGAAAAGTGCGGCGGGAATTAACGCATATGCGGGGAAGGAGAAAAAGGGCAGGAAGATTATCATGAATTTTAATCTCGGAAGAAGAACCATCAATAATGCGGCGATGCCAAATATTGCGCCCGATGCTCCTACTGCGGGAATTGCCGGAGAGCCGAAGATTATTTCTCCCAGCCTTGAATTTCCGAAAAATCCGGAGAGAATTACGGTAAGAATGCCTGCGAAAAGTCCCGCCGCCAGATAAAACCAGATAAATCTTTTTTTCCCAATTATTCTTTCACATAAACCTCCCAAGGAAAAGAGCACGAACATGTTTATTGCTAAATGGAAAAATAGCGTGTGGGTGAACATATGCAGTATTAATGACGAAAGATATTTTCCCTGGAGAATTTGTGAGGTTGTAAGCGCAAAGTAATTTATAGCGCTTGATTCTACTAAACCCCCTTCGAGAGCTGAATTTAAAATAAGCAGGGAAATATAAACTAATATGTTGATTATTATGAGCCAAGCTGTAACTGACAAATTTTTTATTCTGTTTGAAAAGTTGTTCCTTTTTTTGTAACGGTAGTAATTCATTGTATTGACGGCGAGGTGATTCTGCATTCAAGCCGAGGGAAGTTGCCTTCTCCAATTTAATTTATTTTTATAAAACATTATTAATTATTAAACCTTGTTTTTATGAATGCGGGTTGTATTTTTTCAGCATCTTTCTTATCTCTTCTTTTTTTTGGAAACAGGCTTCTTCTTTACTGCGGGCTTTTTCCCGGCTGTTTTCTTTTTAGCTGGTTTTTTCTTTTTCGGAGGAGCGGATTTCTTTTTTTCTTTCGCTTTTTCAGCAGCTCTTTCCAGTCTTTTTTTCTTTCTTTCTTCGTCTTTCTTCGTCTTTTCTGCCTTTAATCTTTTTTCTTTGCTCTTTTCTTCCTTGCCTTCTATTGTCTGTATTTCTTCATCGAGTTTTTCCAGAGCGTTTCTCAGCTTTATTATTTCTCTTCTTATACTCTCCTGAGCTTCGTTTGTTTCTTTCACTTCCATGACCTCTCCGCATTCGGGGCAGGTGAAGTCGGTCAGCATCGCGTCTTCTTCGGAATATTCTGTTTCGCAATTCTTGCAATAGAAGAATCTGCCTTTTTGAAGTCCTGCTAATTGCTTTTCCATTGCCAGCACGTTTTCTCTTAGTTTGTCCTTGAATTTTATAAGTGTTTTTTTTGTTTTGATAGTCCAGAAGTATGTGTACCATCCTCCTTTCTTTTTGTCTTTTTTTCTTATGAATCCGACGATGCCTTCGTCAGCCAAGCGGTAAAGCATGTTTCTTGTCTGATTTATTGTCATGTCCATTTTTTTAGCTATTAAAAATTCGTTGACATTTTGCCTGTTATGGAGAAGGTCCACTAACTTTTCTCCGCCCGGGCCGACTACACTTATTACTATGTTTTCTAAAAGTATTTTGACTTCGTCTTCTTTTTTTTCGGGAATTTTTTTATCTGGTTTCTTTTTCATTTTTAAAATTATAGAAATTGGTTTTCATGTATACCTTTGAGAGAATCTGGTTATAAATTTTTCTGTTTGCTTTTCTGTTGTCTCTATTTAGTTAATATAAATGTATATAAATTATTTTAGGAATTTGATTGTATGGTTTTTAATGACAATAAGGGTTTGGGGCTGCCGGATTTGCCTCCGTCGAGAACGAAATTCAGGTTTGATCATAAGGATGATTCTAATGCTTTGCCTTCGTTTCCGGATTCCCCGAATGACCGCGGGTTCTCGCAGGCGGCGATAAAGGATGCTGTTGGCGAGGAACATGAAGATGAAAAAGGAATTGGTGTTGTTGAGATGGAAGAGTGGTCGCCTATGGAGGATGATGAGGAAATGGCCGAATTCCCCGAACCGTCGCTAAGAAAAATTGAACCTGCCAGAAGGTTTGAACCGAGCGTGATTGAAATTCCAAGAAGGGCAGTTGGGGATGAGAAGGATGTTTTTGTTCAGATTGACAAGTTTCATGCTGCGCGAAGGGCTTTGGCCGAAGTTCGGCAGAAAATGGAAGAGATAGATGAGATGATTAAGAAAATAAGGGAGACAAAAATGAGAGAGGAACAAGAGCTTGGGAATTGGGAGAATGATTTGACGAATATTAAGTCGAGGATTAAGGATGTTTCTGAAAATATTTTTGAGAAGGCATAGGAAAGTTAATATGGATGATGTTGTGAAAATGAAATTAGATGGTTTTGGTATTGCAAAAGGTGCGAAATCTTTCGAGGAGGAAGAAGAATCGCATGAAGAGTTTTGGTAATTTTGAGGAAAGATTTATATAAATTGGCTTTATCGTATATAGATGAAAGAGGTTAAGGCGTTTTTTGTTGTTCTTGGCTTGGTTGTTTTTAGCGGGATTGCGTTTTCTTATTTTAATGACAGCGTTTTGTTTAGTCCTGATGAGAAGATGAGCCGTATTATTTTAACTAACAATAATCCAAGGGTTTACATTGTATATAAAGATGTTGGATATAGAATTGATTTGGTTACTGTTTCAGATATTAGTGCAACATTTAATGTTAGAAATCTTGAGACTGGTAATGTTGATCAGAAGAAGATTAACGAAGGACAAATAAAAAGAATTGGAGATTTAAGATTCAAGCTTATCAATACCGATGAAAACGAGATATATTTCGGAGCGGAATTTCTTGTTACTGGAAATATTATTGAAGATAATTGTGTTGAGCCACCCAGAGGATTGGTGAGTTGGTGGCCTGGAGATGGAAATGCAAGAGATATTAAAGATGGGAATGAAGGGATTTATCATGGTGGTACGATGGGTCATGGGTCTGGAAAGGTAGTCACTGCATTTGACTTTAAGCAGACAGGTTTAGGGGATGATTACATTGAAGTTCCTTATTCTGATAACTTAGGCGTTACATCAGTAACGATTGATGCTTGGGTTAAACCGAAGGATATTTCAGCTAGAAAAAACCAATTTTTTGTAGACAGAGGAGCTTACGGTATTGAAATGATTGATGGAAGAGTAGAATGTTTCTTTTGGTTGGAAAATGGATTAAATACTTTGGGTAGTAATCTTAATTATTTACCTGAAGATGAATGGACATATGTTTCTTGTACTTATAATGAAGAAACAGGTGTTGGTGTTTTGTACAAAAATGGAGAAAATATAGGAGATTTTGATGCTCAAGATAATAATCCTTTGATTTATACTGAGAACTCTCTTTGGTTTGGCGGAGCACAGGGCTGGAATTTCTTCGTGGGACTCATAGACGAAGTAGAAATTCACAACGTTGCGTTGACAGAAGAAGAAATCAAAGCAATATATGACGCGGGAAGTTTTGGAAAGTGCAAGGAAGAAACTCCGATGCATACAGCGTGCGAAGAAAATAGTTGTGTTGTCGTTGAAGGCGAGGGAAGCAACGAGTGTTTGACTAATGAGGATTGCACGCATTTAGAATGTGTTGCTAATGCCTGCCAAATTGTTTCAGGGCAAGGCGAAGACCAATGCGGTCCGGGAAAGCCGCCTTGCGGCGGAGAGGAATGGCATTACGCCTGCGTCGGAAATCGGGGATGTGTCTTAACGCCTGGACCTGGACCAGACACCTGCGGTCCTGAAGAATTATGTCCTGCGATTGGAAATCCGGGCGGAGTTGATTAATTAAAACAAAAAAGTATAAATAGCTGATTTGTTTTTACTTCTGACTTGAAAATGGAAGTGAAAAATGCTCTTGTTTTTTTTGTGATAGGTTTTTTTGTAGTTTTTTCTGCCGGTGTTTTCGCGCAGAGCCAATCGCAGCCGCAGCGGGCGGATCCTTCAGGAGTGTCCAGAGCAGATGATGCCCGGACAGGAAATGCGGACGTAGAAAATTTTGATTCTAATATTGGTGTTGAGAGAAGTGAGAGGATTGAGAGTTTTACTGATTCTGCAGGTGTTGAGAGAGAAGTTGAAATAACGGAAGAAGGAATTACAGGGGCAGATTTTAGCGAGAGGAGAGTGATGTTCAGGAATGAAAATGGAGAGAGTGTAGTTATAAGACATCGCCTCGAAAAAAGCGAGGGCGGAGATGAGGAGGTGAGTATTTTTTCCGTCGGTGGCGTTGAAGTCAAATCCGAGTTGGGCTTAGAGGAAGATTTTAAAGAAGGAAGGAGCAGGATTATTGCGATAACTCGTTCTGGCGAGGAGAGAGAAATAAAGGTAATGCCCAACAGGGCATCTATAACTGCGGTTAAAACTCTTGGAAGTTTAGGATTTCAATTGCAAATTAGAGAAGTTGATGAAAATACTGGAAGAATAGCTTATGTCGCAGAAAGCAGAAGACAAGCCAGATTATTTGGAATATTTAGAATAGATTATACTGCAAAAGCGGTGATTGATGTTGAGAGTGGAGAAGTTACAAATATCGATAAACCTATCTGGGAAGGGTTAGCCGATGTTAGTTCTGTTCCTTCTGATTCTGTCTAAATATAATTTGCAAAAATATATAAGAAATAATATTCTTGACTGGTGATGCCTGTTATTTCATCCGGTTTGCTGATGT
>Ga0209541_10004439_pt1 | contig 24887 bp, 31 predicted proteins | sample RifCSPlowO2_01_FD_184027 | JGI IMG/M metagenome (GOLD analysis project Ga0209541, IMG submission 184027) | Groundwater microbial communities from Rifle, Colorado - Rifle CSP2_plank lowO2_0.1 (SPAdes) (version 2) | ecosystem: Environmental > Aquatic > Deep subsurface > Groundwater | place... | reverse complement strand
CAAGCCTTGTCGAGAGCGACTTGAGTCTTCTCTAGGTCTACCATTTCCACCTTACCCTTGGTACCATAAACAGCCGACTTGGTCGAAGGATGACGTCGACTACGCAAAGCCCCAAAGTGCATCCCCGCCTTAGCCATTGCCTCAACGTGTGTATTAATTTTTACTGTATCTGCCATCCCGTTAGAAGTATAGTTATATGATCTTCACCAATAATCGCTCATCCCGTGAGTTAGCTGAAGTAACTTCTAACGGGACTATACGCTCGACCATCCTAGCAAATCAAAGCCAAATCCGCAACCTGTCCAACAAAAAGCCCGCTCCTTTGCCAAGGGAGCGGGCGTGAGATCGGATTTGACTGCGGCGCGACTAGCTACTTGACGATGTCGGTCTCGCCACGGAGCCAGTCGAAGAGGTGACCAGCCTCGAAGGCCGTGAGGAGCTCATCAGTGTGGCGGATGAGCGTGGGTCCGGCTTCATGGAGACTATAATCCGGATTACGCCTTCCGTCGTACCAGTACGGGGAGGAGGTGTTGCGATCTCCGAAGCCCATCAACTTATCCTTGTTGGTCCGGAGGAAGTTGGTGGTGTCAGCTACGAGCTCGGGCAGAAGGGGGAAGACCCCCGTACCGCTGTAACGTGCCAGGACCACGAAGAAGGGCAAGCCCTTCTTGAAGCCGAGCACGAACGGATCGATGGCCCTCTGCCACTCCGGGCTCTGCCATTCCAGACCCGCGAGGTCGTGATAGGGTGTGGCGATGACCACGTGGTCGAACGCCTCCGTTGCCGACGAGAGCATACGTGCCACCGAGGGCGGGATCATTTCTCCGCTGTACATCGACAGAGGCCGCACGCGCCGGTTGAACATCTGGAAGGTGTGGTACCACCGCTCGTTCGGAAAGAGGTCGCAGAAGTCCATCACTGTAGGGGACACCTGCGGATCGCGCTTCTGCCAACTGTCGTCTGCCCTTCCCAGTTCGTCCGTCTTGAGGGCGAAGAACCAGACCGGGCAGGCCATGAAGATGTCCGCCAAGTACCGGTTCGGGATGAGGGAGTCGCGACGGACGAGGCCCGACTCCTTGCAGAAGCGCAGAGTCTTACGCATGGCTTTGAACTGGGCCACCTCACGTGTGAGCTCCAGTATCTGGGCAGTGAGCTTGAGTTGCTCGTAGAGGGCGGTGGTCTCCGCCACCTTCTTGTCGAGATCCTGGTCGCTCCCATCGACCACGTTGAAGTCCGCGTCGAACGCGGCCAACTGTGGGAAAATGGTCGCCAAGATCTGGGATGTGAGTTCTTCGGAAGTGCCCACCTCGTGAGGGACGCCCTCAAGAGGCTTGTTCTCGATGGCCTTGTCGACCGACGGCAAAGGCACGTCCTTCATCCACCGATGGACAATCAAACGGTTCCGGCGCAAAGCAAGGGCCGTGACCGACTCGCTGATGCCCTGGTCGAGAGGTGCCATGACCACGAGACCGGGCACCGGCTGTTCGTTCGAAGGGATGAGCTCGGCCTCCAGGATCTCGCTGGCGTTCCGAGCGCGGAGCTTCTTGCCTCCACGCTTGACATCAGGCGTGACCTCGAAACCGAGCCCCATTCCGTCGCGGAGCTCGTCGTGGGCAACGAGATCGTCCTGGTGGACGAAGATGTCGCCGTCCGTGTCGAGCCCATGTGGCCTGCCGTCGAGGGTGAGTGAACGCAACTCGACGAAGCCGAAGTGGCCCGTCGCGTCGCAGTTCACGACCGTTCCTACGTACCGATTGTTTTGTTCCGACATTGCGGAACCTCCGTTTCAGTCAGTGGAGATTCAGTCAGATCCGATTGGGAAAGATCTCCATCTCATCCCCAGGGATCCTAGGCACAAATTTGCACCCAGGAATCTAGGGACGAGACTACCGAAGAGCTTACCATAATATGGTTGCGAAGTCAATAGCAATCGGACGTGGCTCTAAACCTCTTTGTATTTGAATTCGCCGAATTCGGTGTTCTTGTTGGGGTCGCCTTGGCAACCGAGGTCGGTGGGCATGTCTATCTTGCTGTCACCGTCAGTATCAACGCCTGCCCAATCAGCATTGCCATCTTTATCATTATCTATGCCATCGGAGCATTGCGGACAAAGACCTGGGCCGCCCTCGGGACAGTTGTCGGGCACTTTTGGATCCACTTCGCTGTTGTCTGCGTAACTAAAACACCCTTTGTCATCAGGATAGTCGGCCAAAGAATCTTCTGGGTCAGCATTGTCCACACCATCGTTACATTGTGGACACTTACTAGGACCATCGGTTGGACAATTAGCACCTGTAGCGCTCTCGTTGTTGTCAAGCGCAGATCCGCACTCCGGGTCTAGAGGGAAATCTGTGAAGCCATCCCCGTCGTTGTCCTCGCCATCGTTACATTGTGGACAGATACCCACCCCGCCAGCGGGACATTCATCCTCCGGAGGCGGGCCAATGCCGAAACGGGCTACAACCTCCTTGGTACCATCCATGGTAACGGCACACTGCGGGACTTTGCCACTACAGGCACCTTGCCATTCCCAGAAGGTTGAACCGGGAGCTGGTTCGGCAATAAGCGAAACGACAGTATCAAACTCGAAAACAGCAGTACACTCTGGCTCACAAGAGATTTCGTCTCCGGTGGAAAAGACAGCCCCTTCACCTCCGTTATCGCCAATAATCTCAACAAACAAAGTTTGACTACCCACCTCACCAAAGTAAGCTTCCGCTTGGTGCGATGCTGTCATGGTAAGCTCGCAGACCGGAGAATCACCCTCGCAATCCCCCGCCCAGTATAAGAATGTGCTATTGCTACCAAATGGTAAGGCCGTCAAGGTAACCGTCTCGGCAGTATCGTACTCTTTGGAACAATCTTCGCCGCAGTCTATGCCGGCGGGTGTCGAAACAACCTTTCCTCCAGAGCCACTGTCCACCACCACTGTCACGTCTAACATAACCGGGTCCTCGTACTGGTCGCCTGGGCCGCTACAATCAGGGTCGTCAAGCCAGTCGGCCTTACCGTCGCCATCGTTATCTATACAATCGTTACATTGGGGACCTGCTGGCGGAGGAGGAGGGTTGGGATCAACTTTAAAGACCGCCCTTATCTCTTTATCTGCGTCCATCAACACTTTAGAGCAGATACGCGACTCGGGCACCGAACAATCGCCAACATCACCTCCTGTCCAAGTATCAAACATGTAACCATCACCGGGGTTTGCCACGAGATCAATGGAGATACCATCTTCGTATGAGTAAACACAAGTTCCTTGATCACAAAGATTAGTTTCCCCGACTTTCACATCGGAGTTATTGCCACCACCAGAGAGACCGGTTGTGAGATTGCGCCCACCCTCCGAATAAACCCCAGGACCAAATGCTGGGTTCCACTTCATCCATCCAATCACATCGTCACTCCATGAATAACCAGTGAACTCTAAGCCATCAAAAGAGGTTGTATAGCTCGGACCTGAAAGGTGTATCCAACCCTCCCAACCTTGGGCCGAACTGCCGTTTATCACCTTGGCCCAACCAGTAAGCACCCCATTCTCTACTTTAGCAGGACAGGGAGAGACTGGACAGCCAGACATGTCGCCCGCATTAAAACTAATCCAACCTATTGCCGAATTCCACGCGTAGCCCGACAAAGCGCCTGAATCTCTGTCCAAATTAACACCGTAGTTTGAGGTACCACAACTAATTGAATCCTTACAGCTGAAACTAATCCAGCCAACATTCGAACTCCAAGCGTACCCCTCAACCGGGCTCACAGCGGCCAGGGCTTGGTCAGCACCCAGCAAACCCCAAGCGCCCAAGCTCAAAGCACAAACAATGAGAAACTTCTTCACCTCTACATTGTAACACCAGCCTTGGCAAGTGCCTCAAGGATATCCCCAATCCCCCCAGCAAAGATTTTCTCTATGTTGTGCCAGCTTTCTTTAATCCTATGATCCGTAACCCTATCCTGAAGAATATTGTAGGTGCGGATCTTCTCGGAGCGGTCGCCTGTGCCAATTTGGTTTTTGCGTTCAGTTGAAAGGGCTTTGGTGGCACGCTCCTCCTCCGCATCGGCAAGTTTTGCTACCAGGATCTCCATGGCCTTCTCACGGTTAGCAAGTTGACTGCGCTGGCTTGAAGAGCGCACCACGATACCGCTAGGCTTGTGCAAGAGACGCACGGCCGTCTCAACCTTGTTCACGTTCTGCCCGCCGGCCCCACCCGAACGAGTAAAGCTCATCTCGATATCAGCAGGGTTAATAACAATCGTGCCCTTCTCTCGTATCGGCATCACAGCCACCGAGGCTGTGCTTGTGTGCACCCGACCCTGCTTCTCTGTGGCTGGTACACGTTGCACCCTATGCACGCCAGACTCATAGCGCATCTTCTCATACACACCCCCACCCCCCATTTCGTACATAAGATCGTCAAGCTCCGTCACTGCCCAACTGTTGTTCTTAGCGTAGGCGGTATACATATTGCCCAAATCTCGGGCAAAGATAGCGGCCTCATCGCCGCCAGCACCCGGTCGAATTTCTAAAATTATTTCCCTAGCATCAGCACCACCCACTTGCCCTGAGCCCGTCGAAGGGCCCACTATCAATTTCATCTGCTCAAGTAATTGCGCAGCTGCTTCGGGCGATTGCGCCAACAAGCTCTCGTACTGAAGTGCGAGATATTTGGTTTTGGGATTCTTTTTAAACTCGTCTAAATCCACTTACTTAGCCTCTTTTACTTTTGCCTTTTGACTTTTTACCTTTGACTTTCCTGCCCGTGTGTTAAATCGCTCTACCCGACCAGCTGTGTCAATTACCTTTTTGTCTCCTGTAAAGAATGGATGGCAAGCACTGCAAATTTCCACATTAATCTTCTCTTGCGTGCCGCCCACGGTAAAGGTATTGCCACAACTACAGGTGACAAGAGCGTTGGTAAAGTAAGTTGGATGTGTATCTTTCTTCATATTATTTTATACGTGGGTTAATTTCTGTTCCACTATTGAAACTCTCTTGTGCATCTTCTGCAAATCTCTGTGGTGCGTCTCCTTCTTCTCGTAATTCAACACTACGTCATCCAAGCGAGTACCCAATGCCTCGATCTTATGACCCAATCGCGTCTCAACTCCTTTAATTTCAGATTTTAGTATCTCGTGATTGGCATCTGACTTGTCCGCTCGCTCATTCAAATCAGCCACCGCACTGGCCACCAGTTCAATTTGGGCGGATAAAGTTGTCTTAGTATCGTCGATTTTTTTGTGCAGACCAGCAACATCGCTATGCATTGCACCACCAAGCTGATCAATCTTCTTGGCCAAATCCTCGTTGGTCAAATTCTTCTTTTTGACCGCTGCCCTGCCATTTGAGCCATTTTTAACCCGCTTCTTCAAATCCTTCATGCCCGTATCCTAGCACAAATTGGCTCTCACAAGCAACTACTGGTCAAGAAGGGCGATGTCTTTGTCGAATTGGGTGGCACGGGTGGCTACTTGGTAGCCGTAGCTTGAGACAGGGTTCATGTGGCGGGCCAACTTTGTACCACTAACAGTCAAGCCTGCGTAATACTTGGCCGCCGTACAAGCGCGTTGTTGAAACACGGTTGAGAAGGCGGGGGTACACCTTGTCAGGCCATCGGATAGGTACAAGGCCGTACCAGTGAAGGCATCGAGGTTGCGGAAAGGGTTGGGTGCAGCGATACCCATAACTTGGGCAATACGTTTTTTAAATCCCGTTTCGGTACCCACATTCCACCACGTGGCTGGCATAAATTGAGATGGCCCCATCGCTCCTCCATAAGCGCCGTCTGAATAAATCGGGCAAGAGACCGGAGTCGTATCCGCATTAAGTCCGAGCTCGCTCATAATGGCGAGGAAGGAGGGCTTCTGCGAGGCCGACATCACCGTGCCTTCAGAATTAGTGGCGGTTTGATTGTATGTACATTTGCCGATGTTCTTGCCGATAAGACCTCCCACCGATGACTCTTGGGTAAGTACGGCCAGGGTGAGCGCGGGCGATACACCAGTCTTGTCAGAGTACATCCGCACGAGCTTAAGAGCCTCGCCGAATGGTAGCTCCTGACCACCCACGGTGCGGAAGATGCGATTGCGAATCTCGTTTTTGGCCCGCTCAAGATCGACAAGCTTGGCCTGATAAACTTTGGCCTGGGCTTGAGTGAGCTTCAAAACCTGCTGTTGCTGGGCTTGCAAACTCTCGGTCTGCTTCTTCTGTTCCACTTGTTGGTAACGCAAATCACTCTCTTTGGTCTTCGAAGTTTCGAGAGCTTTCTTCTCCCCTTCCGTCTGCGTTTTAGTTTGCTCAATGTCGGCAAGCAAACTACTTAACTTACCCCGCACACTTTGAAAGTCGTCCACGTTTGCAAAAAAGGTCGAGAGATCCTGCCCCGATAAGAGTGCCTCAAGTGCCGAATAATCCCCAAGCTCGCGGCTCTTGCGCAAGAGCTCCGAGACCGAATCTTTCGTGCGAGCAATCTTGGCTTCGAGCACACTGATGTTCTTATTGCGCACGTCAATATCACCACCCAAGCGAGTGATGGTAATGTTGCGAGCCTTAATCTCAAGCTCTGATTTCTTAATCTTGGCCTTAAGTTGAGTGATTATCTGCGCGATAGTGTCGGCCTGCTTTTGGGTCAAAGAGAGTACGTTCTGCTGGTCGGCAATCTCCTTCTCGCATATCGCCAGGAAGTGCTGTAGTTGTTCATCCGTATAGCCATTGATATTGGTCGGGCAAGCCTCTTGAGCCATCGCGTACGATGGCAAGTACCAAGTACCAAGCACCAAACACCAAACAAAAAAGACGGGTTTTCTCACCTTCCTATTATAGCAAATACAGTAAATACTACTTCTTGTCTGATTTTTCGGCCTTCTCAGGCTTGGCGTCAGCCGCAGCTTCTTCACCCTCCTTAGGCTCCTTGCCCTTCTTCTCCACTTCAATCTTTGTGAGGTCAACTGGGGCCTCCTCTTCAACCACTTCCACCACTTCCTTCACAAGGGCCACCGCCTCCGTGGCAGGCGTAATTAGCTCTGCTGATTCCGGGAGCACAATGTCACTCACGTGTATCTTGTCGCCGAAGTTCTCTAGTTTTGAAATATCAACCTTAATCTCGTGCACCAAGTTCTTAGGCAAAACGCGAATCTCAATCTCGTGCATCACCTTCACCAAATTCGCGCCCAAATTTTTGACAGCAGGGGAGACACCGACGAAGTCGAGGGCCACGTGCACCTCCACAGGCTTGGTGGTATCAACGGCATAAAAATCAGCGTGGATAGGTTCGCCACTTAATGGGTGCAAAGAAACGTCGTGTATGAGCACATCCACACTCTTGGCCCCATCTTTCAAGCTAACCAAAGTAGACTCACCCGCCTTCTGCCAAACCTTTTTAAAATCTTTAAGCTCAAGGAAGTACGAAGCCGACTTGTGTTTGGAACCATAAACAACCACAGGCAATTTGCCCCCACGTCGTGAGGCAGCCAACTTCTTCCCCAGCAAATCCCGCTTTTCGAGTGTCAGTTCAAGCATGACGGCTATTTAAGCATAAAGCGGGCTCCCCTGCAAGCCTATAAACAGAGCGGCCGGGCCCGCGGGTGCGGGTCCGGCCTTATGTGATGAGGTCAGTCGACGAAAGTGATACCTGGGCATACCTCGTTATGCCACTTGTCCTTGAGGTAGGCCCAAAACTCCGAGAAGCACTCGCCGACCTGGGAGAGCCACGTTGAAGCCTTGGCTCTGCCGCGCAATACCTTCACCCTACTCACTATGGAGTAAATAAGGATTGCAAGCCCCGCCGCACCAGCAGTGGTGAGAATGACGGTGAAGATTCCTTCTCTGTGAGCGCCGGCGGTCGTTACAACGCCTGGTAAGGATGCTCTCATCCAGTACAAAGCCCCGACAGCGTAGATGCCCCACATCGCCAAGCGCGTACGCCAAGTGAAAGGCACGTAAGGACTTAACGTAAGCGATGACTTTCCCGATAGTGCCGGCCATTTGCTAGGACGGCCGGCTCCAATTGCGAGGGCGAATGCGCTCCAAAGCACATACACCGAAAGGTAGCTCGCAGTCACGACCACAAAGAGAGCCGCAAAGACAACCAAGGCCATTAGCACCAGAGCGGCAAAAAGCAACATCACCAGGTTACCCCAGATGATCCGCTCCCAGTAACGGCAACGTCCCACAATACGACTTGGCAAGTGCGCGTCTGGGGTGCATCTGCCCTCTTTCTTCTGATGGGTCGGATCGAAACACGAAATGGCGTTGAGCCAGTATGTGTTTCGCCAAGCACGGTAGTGAATGGACTTGCGACTGTAAACCGGTTGCTTCGCCATAAAACGACCTCCCCCCAACCATTGGGATTTCCTAGCTCAAAACTATCACACGAGTGCAGTTTGTCAATACCAAGCAACTCACCCTGCCCTCTCTTATGCATAAGAGAGGGTCGAGACGAAGTCCGGGGTGAGTTACGCTCCTTTGGGCACGCCCTACGCTCCCTTGGGCCAGTGGCGGATGTGTTCGAAGCCGTAGGCTATGGTGACGTCGGTTTTCTTGCCGGGGTTGAAGATATTTTGGGGGTCGAAAATTTGTTTGGTTTGCTTAAACAGCTCTACCACTTCCCTACCGTACATCTGCTCCAAATACGGCGTGCGGATGAGGCCATCGTTGTGCTCGCCCGTTATCGAACCCTCATATTGGATAACAAGTTCATACACTTTCTTAGACAGGCCTGAAATAATTTGCTTAAAATCCGGCCGGTTAAAGTCCATCAGCGGGATAATGTGGAAGTTGCCATCGCCGATATGCCCAGCAATTGTATAAGTGATATCAAACTCTTTAGTCACCGCGCTTAGGGCAGGCAGAAACTCATTTAACTTTTCGGGCCGCACGATAATATCGTCGATGAAGGGCGCCGTGTGCTTGCCGTGCACATGTTTACGCAAGAGGGCGAAGCTCTCGCGACGGATAGTCCAATACTTATCCTCCTCCGCGTCAGAGCGCGTGATGTGGTCGTCCTTCTTTTGTATGTGCGTTTGCAGACTGTGAGCTTCAAGATCCTTCTCGGCTTCAAGCGCCTTCTTATATATCTCCTCTTCGCTATCACCGGTAAACTCGGCCACTAATATGAGCTTGGGCACACCACCGGTGAGTATCATCTTAAGCTCGGGCCAGAACTTCCAACCCAGGCTAAGCAAATTCTTGGCACCCAAGGTCTTGATCATATCGGGCATAAAGCGCACGGCAAGCTTCATTGTGTGATCGTCATAACTCTCAAAGCTCTCGGGCTTGTGTTTAAGCACATTCTCAACTACTTGAGCCAAAGCCTTGAGGTCATGCAAAAACAAGACAAGTAATGTCGAATGCTTTTTGGGTCGCACCAATTTAAATGTAATCTCGGTCACCAAACCGAGTGTGCCTTGCGAGCCGGTGATGAGTTTGTTGATGTCGAAAGTTTTACCATCCCACACATTCCAGAGGTAGTAGCCGGCCGAGTTCTTGTGTACTTTTGGTTTAGCTTTGGCAAGCAAATCTTTGTTTTTGCTCACAAGCTCAAACAGTTCGCGGTAAACTTTACCCTCAAAATTATCCTGCGCCATCTTGGCGTCAAGCTCGCTCTTATTAAGCGCGCGAGTTGTGTACTCTTTGCCATCGGCAAACACAACCTTAAGCTCTTTGACATAATCCTCAGTCTTGCCGTAAGTGAGCGACTTCTCCCCTCCAGAATTGTTGGCTACTATGCCACCTACAGTGCACAAACCCTTTGAGGCCGGGTAACTTGGCATCAATAAACCTTTTTCAAGGGTAGCCTTCTCAAAATCCCGATAGTAAGTGCCGGGCAAAACTGTGGCCTCCTGCTTGGCTTCGTCGATATTCTTAATGCCGGCAAAATATTTGAGGAAGTTGAGTACAATCGATTCACTTAAAGGCCCACCGCTCATATCCGTGCCAGCCGAACGGGCGGTAAGTGAGAGCTTGGGATTCTCTTGCTTCTGTTCACTCACATATTTAACAATTTTTTCGAGATCATCAACACTCTGGGGCGCCACCACCACTTCAGGTACCACTTCAAATATAGAGGCGTCGTGTGAGGCAAGCTCCAAATCATCGTGCGCGGTGCTCACATCACCCTTTATTACTCTTTTAAGATCAAAAGCTAAATTCATTTTGCTATAAATTATTGAAGAGTTTAAGACGGTCGGAGGCTACCTTTTCAATGGCTTCGCTTGCTTCTTTGCCAACTTTATAGGGGGCGAGGTCTCCGGCCGATTTGGCGAAATGCTCGGCCGTAGCGTCATGCCAGGCTTTACGGATTTCGGTGCTTATGTGCACTTCAGTGATGCCAGCTCTGATACCATCGGCCAAGTTGGGCGTGCCAGAACCGCCATGCAAAACTAGAGGTACAGAGACGGCGGTGGCAATCTCTTTGATGCGTGCCACGTCTATTGGTGGATCGGTATCAAATGTAACCCTTTCAGCCCCGCCGTTGGCGGGATTTCCGCTTTGCTTCAACATTCCGTGGATATTGCCTACAGCTGGAGCAAATAAATCTACGCCGGTTTCCTTTACAAACCTCACGGCATCTTCGACGCTCGTCATCTGGATACCCTCGGGCAAAGTATCGCGCACCATACTCCCCTCTCCAATGTAGCCAAGTTCAGCCTCCACTATCACGTCACGTCCCGATTGCCGCGCGTAATCAACACATTGTTTGGTGATTTTAATATTCTCATCTGTTGGAAGTTTCGCTCCGTCGTAGATTACCGAATCAAAACCAGCATCGATGGCCGCTCGCACTCGCTCGAAAGAGTAAGTATGATCGGCATTCAAAAAGACAGTGTGGCCATCATCACGCAATGATTTAATAAGCGCCACTGCCTGGCGCAGACCTACCCAGTCTTGCTCGCCCTCGGCCAAACCCAAAAGCACCGGTACGCCAAGCTTCTCTGCCGCCCGCACCACCCCCCACATCATCTCAAAATTGCCAAAGTTGAAGTGCCCCACAGCCCGGCCACCTTTGCGAGCCTCCTCCAAAATTTCACGGTAAGTCTGCACCCGAATATTATACCACCTCCAAAGTTTACTTGCCGCCCTTTTTGGGCTTCTTCTTCTCCTTTCTTTTGTCTTGACCCTTGGCCATATTTAAATTTTTAACTTATAAACCTAGTCGTATTGTACCAGATTATCTATTTTTTGGTCGAGATTTTCTTTGTCGCTTTCTTTGCTGGAAGTTTTTCGGCAGTAACTGGTTTTAGCGCGGCGAGCATTGGGGTGAGGGCTTGGACGGCAGAGATTAAGCGCTCGAGCTTTACGTTCACGTTCTCAAGTTGCTTTTTGAGTTCAGTATTATTGTTTTCACCATTTGCAACGGGAACTGACGGCGAAATGCGCATCGGGGCTGGGGCAAAATCGCGGCGAGCATCTGGACGCTCGTCCCGGCGATCACCTCGCTCCTCTCGCACTGCCCTATCCCCTCCTTGTTTATTGAAACAGTCGCGACAGTAAACTGGCTTATCGCCTGTAGGGCGAAAAGGCACTTGGCAGTCCTTGTTGCAAGTACTGCAAGTAGCCTGATGCATCGTTTTAGGTCCATCACTGCGGCCACCCCAGCCAGAGGCTGGTCCGCCTTTGGCGGAAAAGCCCCCTGGGCGCCCACCTGGCCTACCGCCACGGTTAAAAGCCGGTCGGAAGCTCCGTGGTCCAGTCCCTCGTTCAAATTTCTGTGCCATAACTCACCCTAACACACATCACAGCTTTTCGCCACCTCGAAACTAATTTCGAGTCGATTTTGTTAGATGAAGCGGAAGGAGAACACATGAAGTTACTTCGACACAGCAGCGCGCCTTGGAGCATGACCGAGCTCTGCCCAGGGTGCGGGAGCCTATACGAAATCGACGAATCCGATCTTCGACTGGATATCGTTATCGAGGACTACCCCGACAGCGATAGATTCACCCTCTACGTCGGTTGCGCGTGCGGTAAGGCCATCGCTTTGGACGATGAAGTCCCTCGGCCTGTCCACTCTCGTGTTATGAAGGAGATTTGCTGCGACAACACGAGTGAAATCTACCGCGATCCACGCAACTTCACTCCCAAGAACCCGGCGAGATGTGGCTATCGCCACGTTCCGCTTGAAAGGTAACCCACCCGGGGTTGGAATGGACGTCAGACGTCCATTCCAACAACCTTATTTTGTTATTTCTACTATCTTGTTGCGCGACGAGTGACCGCTAGCCACTCGCACTTGCGACTGGCTCACGCCAAAATGCTTGGCCAGGACCCGAGCCAGTCCCCTGTTGGCCAACCCCTTCTCGGGTGGCTCTACAACCCACACCTTGTAGTGCGTAGCGTCAATCTCTTCCACCTTCTCATCAAAAGCCCCCGGCTTAGCTGTGACAAAAATTTTCATAATCAGTATGTTGCATTATACATAAGTTGTGTTAGCTTGGAGGCAGGGTTGAACCAAGGAGGAAACCGTGCGAACTAAAAAGCTAGTGCATCTGTACTGCAGCGGCCAAGGATGTGACAAACCCGCTACCTGGGCGCGTTTCACCCAGTATTCGGGTAAGCACCCCTTCTGCGACGTCTGCGCCAAGAAGGAAATCGACTTCAACAAGGAGACGGACAACCTCTACTGGGAGAAGATCCCCGCCAAGCGAGTAGCGCCCATCCATCGGATTGAGGTAGAGCACTACGAGGGAGAGCTCGAACTGCTCGTGCGGCGTATCCACGGCATGCGCTACGACAAGGTCGCCGAGTTCTATTTGCTCACGGCGAGGGAGCTACACAAGCAGGCCGAGGGTGATGAAGCTAAGGGGCGTACTGTGCTGGCTGACATCCTTCGTGGAGCAGCAAGTACCACCCTGCGACAACACCAGATGTTCAAGGGTGTCTGGCGTCTGTGCAAGCCGCACATTGGCAAGCCCAAGAAGAGCTAACGCGGCCATCCTCTCTCTCCAACTACCGCCGGGGCGTGCACCACGCACCCGGCGGCTTCCTTTTTACGTCACTTATTCCCCCTGAACTAACCCAACATGTATCTCCTCTGAATTTAGTATCGCCTTATTCATAAACTATTTTAACAGGAGACGAAGACTCTGGTAGTATGTATCGATGGCACATACAGAAAAAATAACTTGCCCGGATTGTGGCAACGCGCCGACTAATCACACGGTTAGTAAGTTAATTATCTTGGTTGATTGGACTCTTTCCTCCGTGACAAGCATGTTCAACCGATTGTGGCGTGTTTTTGAGCGACTTACCGGGCCATTTATATACAACACCCTCACACCAGCCATCTACCGTGTGTTTGCCAAAGCCCGACTAGGCACCATTGTCCACGCGCCGGATGACAAAACTAGCAGTCGCTCGCTCTGCTTGTGGCAAGAGGCCAAACGACGCGACATAGATATGTGGGAGTTTCGTCTCTTTGGACTTAGCCGAGAACTCTTCGTAGCCAAATGGCCCAACCGAAAAGGTGGTAGAGAAATAAGTTTTGATGGTTTGCCAATGCCGGTGGGCACATCACCCGCCGCACTTTCTTGGATGGATGATAAGGGTAAACTCCACGAACGCTTTGGCAAAGTGGGCATACCGATGGCAGAAGGCGGGGCAGTGAGTAATCTGACTGAGGCGAAAAATACTTTCGAGAAACTGCGCAAGCCTGTTATCACCAAACCCAACATCGGCTCGCGCAGTCGTCACACCACCACACACATCAAAGACCTCGCGACACTTGAAAGTGCATACAAAAGCGCCAAGCAACTTTCGCCATGGGTCATTGTGGAAGAGGAACTCTTAGGTGTAGTCTACCGTGCCACCGTAATCGGCGGCGAAGTTATCGGTGTGTTAAGAAAAGATTTGCCCCAAGTGGAGGGTGACGGGACTAGCACGATGCGCGAACTTATTGATATCGAAAATTCCAAACCGGCCCGAAGGGGCCCAATTTTCCACGGTACTCCCGAGAGCCCAGAGCTAGATGCGGAGTTGCAAAGGCAGGGTCTCACTCAAGCGAGCATACCCCTAAAAGGAGATCTGGTCTTCCTCTCGCAAAAGACAAGCCGAGGTTTGGGGGGAGGCGCAACAGATGTAACTGACACGACCCACCCCAACAACAACGCCCTCTTTGAACAAGTCGCGCGCGAGCTTGATTACCCGGTGGTGGGCATCGATTTTATTATCGGGGATATATCCCGCTCGTGGAAAGAGCAACCCCGCTCGGGGTTGATCGAATGTAATAGTATGCCCTTCATTGACGTGCATGTGTTCCCACTCGCCGGCAAACCACGCAACACACCCGGAGCACTCTGGGAGCTTATCTTCCCTAGGACAACGACTTAATTTAGTTTACGACAGGTGTTTCGAGACGAGCTTGGTCATCTCGAACATGTCTACCACGGCCTTGCCACCAAAGACCTTCTTGAGGTTGGCGTCGGCTACGATGTTGCGCTTGGCCTTGGGATCTTGGAGGTTGTTCTTCTTAATGTATACCCACAGAGCCTTAACCACCTCCGAGCGAGGCATAGGACCCTTACCCACCACAGCGGCCAAGTCGTCGCTGATATTCATGGGCTTCATAAATGCTGAACCTGCTTTTGCCATATATTATTCTTATTACTTAATAGTCCCGTTATTATACCCTATATTGGGCTCACTGTACCAGCCACCTCTGCCATGAACTTATCCACGCTAAAATCACGCTGCTCCTGCTTGCATTCAACCGCTGTCGACACACTAAAGTTGTCACACTGGGGTGTGCGGAAGGCCTCTGTTAGGAAGGCCGTGCGCTCAGCAAAGGCAAAAGAATAAACATACTGCGTGTAAGTGCTACCCGCCGCACCTTCTTTAGATTCTGTGACACAAAATGCGCGCCCATCAATGTTACGAGGCTCCGGGCAAACAAATGGTATGCCTCTAACCTTGAGTGTGGGCGGCCATTCGGTGGGCTCAACATATTTGAGTTCAAGCTCGCGCGGATAACGATAAGTAAATCCGGGCGTGCCAGTGGCAACAAGCCAGTCGGCAGTTACGTCGGGCCCAACTTGTGGACAAGGAGCAAAAGTGCATCTTGGCCCCGTGCGTCCCACCGCGCTCCCATCAGGGCAGATTAGAGCCTCCATTGTGCAAGCTTGTTGCCGTGGTGTTGAAGAGTAGCGTTCGTAGGCAAAATAAACCCCAGCCCCAAGCAAGACCACAACAAGCAAAACGACATAGTATTTGCTGTTCATAGTTATGAGTCTATACGCTTTGCTTAATATCAGCAACTGAGCAGGAGGCCTTTCCTCCTGACTCTGTTATCTTAATCTATTTTGCTTACTTCTGCTGTCATCCGAGCAAGGTCATCTTCAAGTTCGGCAATGCTCTGTCCGAGTTCATGCGAGGCTTTCATACCCTCGCGAACATCTGGGTTACTGGCGCGTAACTTGGCTGGTAGGTTTTGCAAGCGAAAGGCTTGGCTATAGAACCTACCCTTGGTCTTGTCGAGCCGCCAACGATAATAGGCAAGCTCATTATGTATTTGGTCAATAACTCTTTGGGATTTGTCGCTCACTGCCATATCTTACTACAATCTTATCATGTTAACAGACCATGTTTGCGCAGGCGGTCCTTGATAGTACAATTACATCAGGAGGGAGATTAGCATGAACGTCAAAGAGGCGCTGGCTAAGCTCACACAAGATCTTGCAAACGAGCATTTCGATCCGAGCAAGCCGACGCCGAAAGAGGCGGCGCGAGCACTTGGGAGGCGGATGAAGAATAAGTCCGAAGCATGGATGCAAGACCCCGATCAGATCTTTGTGCGCTTCGCCGGCTGACAAAGGAGAAACTATGGCAAAGAAGGTTGAGTTAACCGAGGGAGAGAAACTTTCGTGCGCCACGGCGGCAGAGCTGGCGGGCATTAAGCCCGAAGAGGCCGAGCGACGTTACGCCAATGCCAAAGCCAAGTGGGACCGCATTCTGGCCCCACACATCGAGGCCATTCGCCGGAGCCAAATCCTGACCGCCGAGGACTACGCGGTGCTCATCAACTGCCGGGGCGAATGCGACTGAAAGCATTTGCCCCAGCCTAAACCCGCCGAGCCAAGTGCTCGGCGGCCACGTTTTAACTTGACAGATTACATATAATAGTATATATTACTGGGTGGAAACTTGCGGCCTGTTTGGGAATCAGGGTCGTAAGATGGCCTCTCAGCCTTCACCCCTTCCGAAAGGAAGTAAGCGGTTGAGCTCCTGATTGTTGGTCTCAAACCACAAAAAGGAGAACGGCAATGACACACGATTGCATCTGCGCGAAGTGCGGCAAGGTCTTTCAATCACAGAAGATGAACAGTGTCACCTGCTACTGGTGCGCGCTCGAACACTTCGCTGGCGGACGTCCACCGGAGGAAGGCGACTTCAACAGCGCCAGCCTCCTGTCGGGCGAGATGTCCGACGAAGAGGCGCGGGAACTGCAGAAGGAGCTCGAATCGGTAGACCACTCTGGTAATCCCCTCGCAGATTACTACGATGAGGCCGACCGCTTCGATAATCTGGATGGTGAAGACTTCGACGACTAGTCCCAAGGCCCGATCATGTTGATCGGGCCTCTGCTATTCTATTAAACCGAGTTTGCGCAGACGGGCTCTTATGGCTCCTCTTTGGCGGCCGAATTGTTTAGATAGGTCGGCGGTTTTTACATTGGCGGCGAAGAGTTTAGTGAGTTTGTCATCATCTGCTTTGGACCAGGGGCGGTAGGCGTTGGGGTTACTCTCACGGATTTGCTTTAGATTAGCAGCGGAGAAGCGGTTGTTTGCGGGAGGTCGGGCCTCCTTGCTTTTAGTAAGTCTCCCTCCTACGGCAGTGATAAAATTTTTGTGCATCTGGGCAAGTTCACTCCTGGGGAGATTGGCGAAGGTGGTTTGGGCGGCTTGGGAATCGGCTCTAAATTGCCAGTCTTGTTCGAGGACTTCGGGGTGGACTTGAAAGGTGCGGGCGTTCCATCCGAGCAAATGCAAACCTTCGAGGGTACGCACTCTTGAGAGGGCTACGTAACCTTGGCCGAATTCAAATACGCCAGAGAGGTCCATCACGGCCGCGTCCATGCTCATACCCTGACTCTTGTGCACGGTGATAGCCCAAGCGAGGCGCAAGGGCAACTGGCTAACGCTCGCACGCACTTTGCCTCCCTCCTCGATGCTCCACTCCATTGGTTCGGCCACAATCCTCTTGCCTCGAGTGGTTTGCACCACCGGACGTTTGCTCAAATCATCAAAGCCAATCACCTTGCCAAGCGTGCCGTTTACAAAACCAAGTTTTAGGTTGTTCTTGGTAAACATCACTGAGGCGCCGGTTTTGAGATGAAGTTGCTCGGGCGAGAGACATCCCTTCTTGAGTGACTCCACCAAAGCTGGTGGTCCCACGCTTGTCATGGCGAACGTGTGCACGTCGCTTGCGATGCCGTTAAGCGTCGTAGTGTTTACGTTGTCTACATCTAGATTGTGCGAGAAGAGGCGTGGGATGTTCGCTGGCGCCTTGACCCCGCTCACTTTACGCGCCTCAATGCGCTCCATATGTGCATCCTCAAACTCGTTGCGACGAATAGCCGACAGGAGTGAGAGGAAGGCCTCGTCCTCCTGCCGATGTTGCTCGTGTAAATAGCAAACGAGGAAGTTGGCCCGACCCCAAGCGCTTGATTGGTAAGCAAAACGGCCCGGGCCTCTTTCATTTTGCAAAAGCGATTCTTGCTCATTTTCCCGCGACTCTGCTCGTGATAAATCACTTTGTACCGGAGGTAATTGAAAGAAGTCGCCCACAAGCAGGACCTGCAAGCCGCCAAACGATTGCTGATTTTGCCGCACCTCGCGACACACGGCATCCACCATATCAAGCGTCTCGGGAGCAAGCATCGACACCTCGTCGATGATAAGCACGTGCGCGGCCCGCATCCGCTTACTCACATACTCGCGCGAGGCAATAGCATCGAGAGCGTACTTATCAAGCCAGCGCTTAATGCCAATCCCCGACCACGAATGGATAGTCATCCCACCAATGTGAGTAGCGGCAATGCCCGTCGAGGCCGTAACCGCCGGCTCAACTTTGCAAGCGCGCAAGTACCGCACATACTCGTTGACAGTGTGTGTCTTGCCCGCCCCCGGCTCCCCCGTAAGGAAGACATTCGCCCCCGTCTTCAAAATATCAAGCGCCTCACTTTGGGTCATATTACATTCAATTCCTTATTCAACTATTCAATTAAATTAGCGGGGAGAGCCATCAACTTGCCGGCACGTAAACTACGGCTTCGCCTTGCTTGCCTGTACGCTTGAGTTTGCCTTGTTTGAAGAGTTCGGCCAGGTACTCCTTGGCCACAACGCTCGAGACCTCCACCAACTCTTGCACTGCCCAGTTACCCACCTTGCCATGCTTGGCCGCGTAAGTAAGTATCGCATCGAAATGCGCCTGCCGCTTAGCTCGTCGTTCGGCCAAAGACTTCGCCCGCCCCTCCTTATCACTATCGCGTGTATCTTTCATCCCGCCATTTTAGCACGGTACCGCTACTTCCTCAGTAACATCAAAACTAGGCCCAAAAGCATTATGCATTTTTTGCACATTGCTTTTTAAACTATCCGGGAATTCCGGAAAGCTTAGCTCGTGCAATTTTTGCAACAACTCGTTTTGAACTAGTTCCATTTTGGAACTAGTTGGGTTTCCTTACAAGTTGCTCGCAACTGGATAGCTCCAGACTTCGCCTGGTAAATTAACACCTTGTTGCCTAAAATTTTCTTTCTCATGTGATTTAATCGAGATTACCAAGTTTCGAATCTGCTGATTCGCATGTCTTGGACACAATTGATACGCGACCTAAAGCGCGGCCATACCATTTTACCTTGCCTCGCCAAAGTGGACAACGGCGGCGGGACACACCAAGTCGTTATGCCCCGAAGATACGGGGGAATCGTTATTGACATTCCCCACTAATTTGCTACCATATCTACATCCAGACGAGAAGGGATCCGGACGGCTAACTGCCTAAGGAGCCCTTTTCTTTTTCCCCTCTACCTTGTCTTTGATACTCTCGAGATAATCAAAATATTCAGACCCAAGCTTTTTGTACAAAGAGGACGCAAACTTTCGGTTCGGGAAAAGAATTTTTTTGAGCTTGCCCTCTTCGATTAAAAAGTCTACCAATAGTTTATAATCGCCGTCTCCGGATACTAGAACGATTTTGCCAAAATCATCCTCCTTGTACATCTTCTTCATCACATGAAAAATGATGTCTGAGTCGACATTCCCCTTCTTCTTCCCTATCATCGCCGGATTATGCTCGCGGAATATCAGTACAAATCCAGCATTTTGTATCTCCTCATATAATTCCTGATTCGTCTCCTGCACATATCCTAAGAAATAGTAGGCCTTATCGACACCATATTTTTGCTCAAGGTAAATACGAAATCTGGCAAGGTCAACCCTCCAAGCTCCCACCTCCAACTTGGCCGTCCCCATGTAAAGATTCTGTCCGTCTATAAAAGCTAGGTTTTTTGTTTCTCTATCGTGCATGTTCCTATTCTAGCACCTCACCGGCACTCTCCCAAGATTCGTCCTTAAGATGTTCCATTTTCTTATCCCCAACCATTCAATTAAATTAGAGCGTAGATGAAATGAGCGGAGAGATGAAAGAAGAGACGAAAGGAGAAACACACCTCGTTATCAAACCCATCCGAATGCTCCCCGGGCAGAGCTAGTCCCCTGCGCCTCAAGTATTGGGGTGAACCACCTTAAACAGATTTATACGGGTCCTTTAGAAACTTTATCATTTTCTTGAACCAGCGAGCCTTTGAAATCAAGGCCCCAACAAATCCGAATACAAAGGCGAAGAATGAAAATGGTATGACCATAGTTATGGGGACTGAGATCTGCCCAAAGGCGCCATTGTTTATAGCTGAACTAAATACTGCGCCGACAATGCCCATGTTTATAATCCCCCACACAATAGATAAACCTATATATTCAAACTCGCCCGTCTTCGCCACCCCAGCAAAGTATCTAAAAGCCCAAACCAGGATAAAGCCCGGTATCAAAACTATCGAAAGCTCAAGTCCGCTAAGATTATATGGCATGGCTACATTCTAACACATCCTCACTCCCCCCAAGGACCGTCCTTACGGAGCCCATTACGGAGCCCATCTATGCTTACGTCAAAAATGTCCGAAGCAAATACCCCCTTTTTAATTGGTTCCGAGTATGAATCCAGGATCTTTTTCCATTGCGCAAGACGATCCTTTTCAGCCTCGATTCTCCAATTGAAAGCCAAAGTCTTTCCGCTTATTGTTTTGAGCCTCTTACGTATCAGATCAGATCTCGTTGCCATGTTGTACAACATCCTAGGTATATACATATTTTTACCACTTATTTTGAGAGGTACCTGGCCGCCAGCGCTGAATGAATCCCGCATGCTTGTCGACACAGAATTGTACTCAGAGATTAGGTACGCCGCTGGTCTGGAATATTTTGTGTTGCCATGGCCAAAGATTTCGGGAAAAAGAATCATAGAGTCTACTATAAAACATTCCTTTTCGACTTCACTCAGGTTTCTAAATTGTCTTATCACTGGGCTTACGGTTTTTGAAGCACCGTCATGATCAATCCACCATAAACCATCGCCGTCCTTTAGCTGTGAACGGTAATAGTCCTTTATTCTTTCGATAGGATGTGGATCAGACCGAAGGCTATTGTAGTCTATTTTCATTTTATCGAAGATCGAACTCCCTTCAGGTAAGTTCATGTCAATCCTATATCTAGGTGAATGAGTTACAGTGATTTCCGGTAAACACTCCTGGTAAAGTCGGAAAGCTACATCAAACTTTCCACCAAACTTGCCAAACAGTATGTATATTCTTTGCACCTCTTCCGGTCTTGAAGACTCAAGGATGCTGTTGCCCGTAGATGTCCATTGGTCTTTTATCGTCATTTTGACCTCAATGCCGAAGTAGTTATTGGCGATGATATCCGGGAAATCGTGCTTACCTGTTTTTCTTATTGTGTTTTCAAAAAAGGTTCCTCTTGCTGCTTGATTTACTTTCTCGCAAACCACATCTTCAAATTCAGAGAACAAGATCGGCGTTACATTAGACAGAGATGCCACTAATATTTCCTTAGACTTTTTAAGCAAATTTAGGAAATCCTGTTCTGAAACATTTGATTTTTTAACGTATATCATGTTTCTTGAGGTTTTTATCTAAGAATTTCTGAACCGCCGTTGCTATGTACCAACCAAAAACAGGGGGTACAGCGTTCCCAATCTGTTTGTAGGCAGCCGAGGTCGATGGGTAGAATATAAAGTCGTCAGGAAATGTTTGTATCCTGGCAGCCTCTCTCGCAGACAACCTACGTTTGCCGTTCCAATGGTACTCTATATTGCCATGGTGCTCTGTTCTCATTGTTGGGCCGGGTCTGTCCGCAGAAACAACAGAATTTCCCTGGCCTTTGTTTTTGATGGCTTTTGACCAATAGTGGTTTGGCACCTCTCCTTCTTTTGCCTTTTCTAAATCACCAATAGCCTTCTTTAGATTCACCCAATTAGCGTCAGACAGTATGGGTCGCGGGTACACGAATTCGGGCAACAGACCTTTTTTTGTACCCACAATTATAACTCGCTCTCTTGTTTGTGGCACGCCAAAGTCAGCGGCTTTGAGTAATTTAAAGACAACATTGTAGCCTATCTTTTCAAAGTCCTTAACTATGGTCCGGATAGCGTCGCCACCGTTCATGGTCATTAGACCACGTACGTTTTCGGCCACAAAAAGAACAGGTTGGGTTCTTTTAATTACCTCTGCCATGCTCTGATAAAGAAGTCCGCGTGTACTATTAAAACCTTTCCTCTTCCCAGCGTGGCTAAAGTCTTGGCACGGGAAACCTCCGAGAACGATATCGGCTCTCTGTGGAAGCTCCTTGTCAAACATTCTCCTGCCATATTTCCCACTCAGTATTTTAGAAATGTCGCCACAAACTATTTCTTCTTTGAAATTCTTAGAAAACGTTTCGCAGGCCGCTTCGTCGATGTCGTTCGCCCAAGTTATTTCAAAGTTTCTTTTTTGGTACTTTTTGCCCAGAAATTCAAAGCCGCCTTTGAAACCCAGGTCTAGCCCCCCGCACCCAGCAAACAGTGAAATTATCTGGTATTTTCTCGACATATTACGTTTACTTAGCATATCATAAAGTAGAAATCACTGAGTTATCACTGGTCAGCTTGCCAAAGCCAATATAAATCGAGAGTATTTTGGTAAACTGATGGTTTGGGACTAATATCCCGTGTTCTTATCAGAGCAACCGCGCATCTCTCCACGAGTTGAATGAATGCACCTCGTATTGGATTCAGAAGTGGCGAAGATTCTGTATTATACAAATATATCTTGACTGCAGCATCTTCAAGTGCATTAAGCGCTTCTACAAAGGAATCCGCAATATCTGGGTTGGAAAGAATACTTCCCTGTCCGTTTATCCCGCGTGTGTCAGAGGATGAGAATATCCCTGGTTTATGGATGGGGACTTGGATACAAATGTAGGTTGGATTCTTCTCTCTTATCTTCGCCTCCAAGCTTCTTTGTAGACCGAGAACTTCCTTGCGAAAAAAGGACACCTGGTCTGCAATGGAGGCCGCAGTGTCTCTTTGTGCCTTTCGACCATACTCGTAAAGCGCTAATACAAGAGAGCTAACCCCAAGAATTCCCGTGATATCCTTTAAATCCATAACTATAGCGTGAGCTACGTTACCTAGCGCCCCAGAATACCCGAGAAGAAGCAGCTCAGAGGCTATAATCAGATACAGCAAGGATGAGTCATACATGGCGCAATGATCCCACAAAAGGGGCTCAAAATCGAGGGGTTCGAAGGGGCCTTGCGCTTGGTATACTTAGGTTATGAGCGAAGGATTTTTTCATTTCTCTGCTAGCGTATAAAATGTGGCTTTGGCTTTGGCTTGCTTTGCAATCACGCCCTTATCGACCAATCTTTTGAAATCGAGTATCTGTGTAGAATGCGCCCTTTTAGTAATCTTGCTGTATTCGCTCTTGGAGATAGAGCCGTGCTTCTTTATATACGCAATGATTATTTGCTCGTGCTCTGCGAGGCGAAGTGGCATAACAGAGGCTTTAAGCAACTTTTGCACACGGAGCAATTCGTCGATGATGCCGTCAGTGAAGTATATAAGCCAATCGGTAAAATCAACTTTATCTTTAATCTCATGATAATCGCCTAGCACACCAACCTTGGCAAAATACTTTGAAACGTTTTGGTTGTAGTAATTCTCAAAACTGAAGAGTTGGAACGTATCGAGTCCCATGCGCGCCAAGAGATACTTGGTGATGAGTCTGGTCGTCCGACCATTGCCATCCATAAAGGGGTGGGTAATAACAAATTGCTTGTGAAAGATACCGGCCAAAATAAGCGGATCGGTAGAATAGTACTCTTTCTCCATGTACGTGATTAGTTCATCGACGAGCTTTGCCACATCCTCCGCATCTGGCGGGATGTATGCGATTTGACGTGTTTTGGGATTATTGACGACGACTGGCGCTTGCCGTAATTTGCCTCGATTCGTCTCGCTAATCAGTCCATCAACGACCATGGCTTGGATATCGCAAATAAACTTTTTAGAAACAGACGGGCTTTGCTTGAGTAGACCATTCAAATAATGCAAAGCTTTGTTGTAGTTGAAGATCTCCCTCTCTGTGTCACGAATATGAGCCGGAGCACTTTTTAAAATCTTGCGAACATCGGTGAGCGGGATGGGGTTACCCTCAATGCTGGTAGAGGCGTGAGCGGAGATGGCGTAGCTATCCTTCTCAAACTTGGCGAGAACAAGGTCTGAAAACTTTTGGTCATTTATTGCACTAATCAAATTCTTGATCTCGACTATATTGTCTAAGAGATTCTTGTTGAGTTGGTATCGTGGTTCAAACATAGTCGTATTATAGTCGATTGATAGTCGATTGTCAATGACTCATTTAGAGGGTCAAAGAGGTCTTGCGCTTGGTATACTTGGGTTATGAGCGAAGGGGCAGGCAAGGGGAGGGTTGTTGAATTCCCGGGTGGGGAGGATTCTTTTGCTTGGCGGTCGAAGGATGGCAAGTTGCATCACTGGGTCAAAGGACGTTATGCCTTGGTGCGGAATGTGGAGGGCGCCGAGCTCCTCTTGGGAGACAACAGGGAGGGTGCTTATCAGATTGTATATTTGACCCCAGATAATAGGGAGGTTGAAAAGCTTGCGTTGAAATTTGAAGGACAAGAGGTGGTGGAGGAGAAAGAGATCACCTCTGCCACAGATTATGAAGCGCTACAGGAGGAGTGCGACAAGCGCAATCGAGAGTCCGGCTTCGCCCGCTAAAGTTTTTTGAGCATGGTGTACGAACGTACACCATGCTAACACCACGATTGACAGGTTAGTGTCTGTCTGGTATACTCTTTTTGGCTAACAATTTTCCCACGCAGTTCTCAACACGTACTTCCGCCTACGGGCAGAGGAGGTTACGCATGACCGAAGGCACCGCACGCAATCAGTTCCTTACGATCTCAAGGGCCAGCTTGTGGCTCTACGAGAACCTGGGCAAAGCCTTGAACCAGGGCGAGGGCTTCTACCCCACTATCTGGGCCGAGGCCATCAAAAAGTTGCAAACGCTCGAGCGCCTGCTCGGCAAGGATAACCCGCGCATCACTTGTCATTGGGAGCCACTCACGAATGCGGCTACTGCGTGGCTCTCAGGCGAGATCGCTCGTGCCTCGCAGGTAAGGATAGTGACCGCACGCGCACGCGAGGAGGTCAAGGCCAGACTCGGTAACCCCTCACACTCACTGTGGATAATTCCCTGAAAACCCTTGTAATACAAGGTAAAATGAGGGTATGGGCAACAGAGCCTTGTCAAAAGAAGAGATT
>Ga0209541_10004437_pt1 | contig 24890 bp, 32 predicted proteins | sample RifCSPlowO2_01_FD_184027 | JGI IMG/M metagenome (GOLD analysis project Ga0209541, IMG submission 184027) | Groundwater microbial communities from Rifle, Colorado - Rifle CSP2_plank lowO2_0.1 (SPAdes) (version 2) | ecosystem: Environmental > Aquatic > Deep subsurface > Groundwater | place... | reverse complement strand
TCACTCAAGATCTTACTGATGTATTTGTTACAGTTACTGTACTTGATGTTGATGGAGATGATCTTGAACAAGAATCGGAATCGGTTGATATTGACAATGGAGATAGTGAAACTATTTCAGTTGAAGTTGATTTAAGCACAGAAGTTGTTGATGAAGATTCCTATGAAGTTGAAATTACCGTAGAAGGTGAAGATGACAATGGTGCTACACATAAGATGACATTAACGAAGACAGTGCAAATTGATCGTGAAAAGCATAAAGTTGTTATCAAGCAAGCTTCAATTAGTGAAGAAGAATTGTCTTGTACTCGCGCAACTACAGTTCGTGTGGAATTAGAAAATCAAGGGAAAAATAATGAAGATGATGTTGTTGTTAAAGTGAAGAATGCCGCATTGAAGCTTGATGTGAAGAAGGAGAAGATTGAGCTTGATAAGTTTTCCGGCGATGATAATGATTACGTTGCAGTACTTGCGGTTGATGCAGGTAGTGTTGCGGCAGGAAGTTATCCACTGACGGTTGAAGTGTACATGGATGGATCACTTGTTGATACCAAAACTGTTACATTGAATGTGAAAGATTGTGGATCGTTGACAAGTTCGAATGCGTCGAAAGGACAGCAGACGTTTGTTTCTACCGATGAAGCAAAAGCACAATCAGTAGCATTGCAACAACAGCTTCAATCAAAAGTGCAAGCGGATGCACAGAAAGTTGTGAAAGGATCATTTAGAGAAAATGATTCGTACATCTTATTACTTGGTGTACTTGCAATCTTAGTGTTTATTGCACTTGTGCTTGCGCTTGCGGTGTTAGTGATCAAGCGAAAGAATTAGTTTTTTTTATTTTATTTTTATTTTAATTATTTTAATTTAATTTAGTAGGCATGATTTTGAGGTTTTATAATAAATATTATCAACGAGGTACAATTTCATGATAAGATTAAATGATAAGATAGCAACAATAATGGATGAAGGATATATTGATGACCATATAGAAGTTAGAAAAGAGTATGACCCTAAAACATTTCCTCAAGTAAGTTACAGCGGATTGTATGAAATCGTCCATCGAGCTGATTTTTGTGCTGCTTCTATCCCACATGTATTTTATGAAGGGAGTGATTCGATACTTGAAGATGGGTCACGATATTTTGATGCTGCGGCACGTTCACGTAGAGTGTGGAATAAGGTAAGTATACTTGATCGAAATTTAAGTAAAGAAGAAGCGCTTTTAAGAGCAAAAAATGAAGCAGAAAAGAAAAATCTTCCTCTTTATTTAAAGAATGAGGATAATAGTGGTACTATTTCATTTATACAAAAACCAGAGGGATGGGAACATCATTGGGGATAACGAAAGTTAGGAATTATATTTTTTCTACCATCATTTTTAATTGTTCCATCTTATCCCACATATCATTCATTTTTTGATTGATTAGGTTGATAAGAAAAGAGTGGTGAGTTTGAGGGAATAAAAGCTGATTGTTATCATATAGAGGCATTTCGATGCTTTCGGATGAGCGGATTTCTAAAATGATTTTATTGCTGATGCTTAGGATGCTGCTTTTTTTGTAGAGTTTATGGACTTCTTGCAGGAGGAAGTTTGCGCTTTCGAGGTCTTTACAACAGATGTGCATGATGAATGGTTCGAAGCGAAGCCAGACTAAAGAGGAGTAGGGTTTGGGAAGGATGAGGAATGATTCGTTGATGATGTCGTGGCTCATATTTACCCAGATGGTTTCGTTTTTTTTGCCTGAGCCGGTCCAGAGGTAGACGCGGCCCGAACAGGAAGAGGTGGTGTAGTAGTTTGGAAGCTGATTGATGGTGTTGATGAGAGGGATGGCTTTTGTATCGATGTCGCCTTTTTTGCTTTTGTCGATTTTTGAGAGGAATGTTTTTTTATTGTTAGAGAAGTTGTTGAGGTTTTTGGCATTTGTTTTTAGAGAGGTTTTGGAGAAAGGATGCTGTTTTGGGGCTGGTTTTAGTAGTTCTACAGACATAACTATTTTATAGAGGGAAGGTTTAAAAATATTGTCGTTGTTTTTGTGATTATGAGAACGATTCAGAAAGTATTAGTACATACAAAGACGGGAAAGAGATTTTTAGTGAAATCAATTGAAGATGATTTTCATACGTCGTTTGGCACGATTAGTTGTGCGGATATGAAATCTGACAAAGAGATGGTTGAAAGTTCGAAGAAAGAGAAATTTATTGTGCTTGAGCCGTCGTTTGTGGATTTGCTTGCAGAGATGCAGCGAGGGCCGCAGGTGATTACGGCGAAAGATATTGGCTGGATCATAGCGAAGACCGGTGTGAATGGGATGTCACGAGTTGTGGATGCAGGGGGAGGAAGTGGAGCGTTATGTTTTTCTCTTGCGAATATTTGTAAAGAAGTTTTTGTGTATGAGGTGAATTCAGAGCATTTCACCATTCTTGAGAAGAATAAGAAACTGTTTGGATTTGCAAATGTAACGCTGAAAAAAGAGAGTGTGTATACTGGTCTTACTGAGCGAGATGTTGATGTGGTGACGTTAGATTTGGCGGAGCCGTGGAAAGCGCTTACAAGTGTGGAGAAAGCGTTGAAAACGGGCGGGTTTTTAGTGGTGTATTTGCCAAATATGTTACAAGTAAAAGATTTTATTGATGCACTGCGAGGTTCACGAATACGACTGTTAGAGATGGTAGAAGTATTAGAGAGGCAATGGAAAGTGGAAGAGAAGATTTTACGACCAGAGTTTGAGATGCTAGGGCATACGGGGTTTTTGTTGTTGGGACGGAAGATGTGATTTTTTAGAGGGAAGGCAAGCTGTTGGTGAAATTAACATTTTTTGACGAAATATTTATAAATACCACTCATAAGTAGAAATTATGGCATTTTCATTAGACACTTTTGCAGTAAAACCGTTAGAATTAAAGCAATTTTTAGATAGGTATGTTGTAGGTCAAGAACGGGCAAAAAAGGTGTTGGCGACAGCGATGTGCGGCCATTATACGTTGTTACGACAACGAGAGCAGCATAAAGGACAACATGAAAGCCAAGAAGAGTTGTTAAAATCAAATGTATTGTTAATTGGACCAAGTGGCGCGGGAAAGACGAGTTTGATTACGAAAGCGGCGCAATATTTAGCGGTTCCGGTGGTCTTTGGGGATGCAACAAAATTGACGGCAACAGGGATTGTGGGAGAGGATGTAGATGATTTTGTGCGAAGGTTATATGGGACGACACAAGGGAATATTCCAGAGGCAGAAAAAGGGATTATTTATATTGATGAAATTGATAAAGTAGCGCGTCATCAGGGAATGATAGGGCATGATTTTTCTGGCACAGCCGTGCAACATGCGTTGTTGAAGTTACTGGAAGGAACAACGATTGAGATGCGAAGTAGAAATGAGTTATCTGCCGTTACGTTGGCAACGAATAAGATGTTGTTTGTGATGAGTGGAGCGTTTGATGGATTAGATAAGATTATAGAGAAGAGAAGGGGACACACGGTAGGATTTGCAAAAGAGGTTACGGAGGAAAAAAAACAGGGAGAGGTTACGGTGGATGATTTGATACAATATGGATTTGATAAACAATTTTTAGGAAGAATTGCGGCAATTACATCGGTTGAAGCATTGAGTGAGAAACAATTGTATCATATTTTAAAACTGCCCGTGTCACCGGTTATAACTGTACGACAACAGGAATTTGAAGGGTATGGAATTCGATTAGATTTCGATGATACGGCGTTACAGGAAGTGGCAGCGCAAGCCTATGCGATAGGTACGGGAGGAAGGTCATTGCATGCGGTATTAGAACAGTTATTGTTAGATTTTAGGTTTCAGATTCCATCGACAACGGTGACAGAATTGTTGATTACAAAAGAGGTTGTACAAGAGCCGGCGAAATATTTAGAAAAATTACTGCGGCAGAAACCAGCAAGAGAAAGTAAGAGAACAAGAGAAATTGTTCAAGCACCAGTGCAACAGACAGTTGTAGAGTTTATATGGAAACCAGATTTATATAGAGTGGCGTTGGGTGAAGCGGGAGTTGAGAGGACTTATCTTTCTTCTGCGGTGCGTTATGGGTTAGATAAAAAAATTTTACCACAAGAAATGCCTCAAGTGATTGGGGAGTTTGAGAAAGCAGTGGGAGAATATACTACGAAGATTGCACAAGAACAACAATATCGTCTTACATTTGATGAAGAGGCGAAGCGAATTGTGATTGATCGGGCATTATTGCGACGAAGTACGATTCAAGATGTTGTTGAAAATGATGTGATGTTGTATGTGGGAAGTTATACGAAAGATTTGGCGGGAAGAGAAATTGTGATAACGCATCAGGCGATGATTAATCCGAAAGCGTTTGTGAAGGGTTTAGTGCAAGGGTAGATAAAGAGATGTTTCTGATCAGATGAGGTGATTAATTCTTTTTGAGATTCTTCATTGATTTCGTGTTGAAATAATATTTTTCGATTAGAGGAGTTACGTTATCTCCCTGATCATATTGTTCTTCAAAGAGCGAAGAGGTTAAATATTGATTAGTTGGACTAAGTCCTCTTGGACTCAAAATCGGTTCTTCAAGAGAGAATTTTGATTCTAAAATTTTCGGAGATAAATTAGGTGAACTCTGTGGTTTACGTTGGGTAAGATTGCGAGCAGGTTCTGGTGAGGCTAATGCATAGACAAGAGCGGGAGGGGTAAATGATTTTGTGTTATATGCTTCGCATACTTCTTGTTGTTCTTGCGGAGAACAAATCTTATCCCAGTCGTCTTTGTGGAATTGATGAAGAAGAGTATAGCGATCATCAATACCGACCCAATCGGTTCGTCCCTGTACCATCTGCCACATTTGCTTTGCGTAGTGTTCGCTGCCGGCGATTAATTTTTTGTGGTCGTCTTGAATGGTTTTTGGACCGTAATTGAAGAGGAGTTGTTTGGCTTGAGGGGGAAGCGTTTGAGGAGTATAATGACCTAATACAGTCATAACGCCGATCAAAGGTTGACCTACGTCTACAAGAGTTTTAGCGTATAAGAGCATATCACCACTTTGTTGGGCACAATGAAGGGCTAATTCAGGAAAGCCTTGTTCAAGAGCAGCGTTCACGGCTTTAGGATATAATAATATTGCTCGTATCTCTAAACCTTGTTCTTGAGCAAATGAAGCTGCTAATTCAAGAGCATTTTGAGAACATAAATAATCAATATTGCGATTACAGAGGGCTTCTTTGAGAGGTGATTGGGGGGTTAATACCTCGGCGAATTGATCGAGAATTGTTTCATATTGTCGTTTGTCTAGAAGATGTTTGAGTTCGCGGCGAGTGGCGGCGGTATTTTGGTGTGCGTCTTGCAATACGGCGAGGAGATTGTGATACAGAGATTTATCTTCTGCAGGAATTGACGAACCAGTTATGGAATTATCTTCAAGATAACGACCTACCCTCGTTTTGTTGAGGTATTCGGCAAGACGGTTCTGATTAATAAGAGTTCGTAGGGTCATTTTTAGTGCTAAAAGTGAGGTTAGTTTATAAATCTTTTGGTTATTTTGTTACTTTTAAGTGATTACTTAAAAACTGCGCCCCCTGCGAAATCTTTAAGAAGAAGGATAAAAAATAAGTGAGTATGACAATTCACATTAAAAAATTACGAAATGATGCTGTTGTACCATCGTACGCGCATGCGCATGATGCGGGGATGGATTTGTATGCGTGTGAGAGTATGGTGATTACGGCGGGGACGCGAGGGCTTGTGCCTACAGGTATTGCGATGGCGATTCCAGCAGGGTATGTGGGGTTGATTTGGGACAAGTCGGGGGTGGCGTTGAAATTTGGGTTGAAAGTAATGGGAGGAGTGATTGATTCTGGGTATCGAGGGGAGATTAAAGTGATTGTGCATAATTTGTCGTCTGCGGATTATGTTGTGAAAGCTGGTGAGAAGGTTGCGCAGATGTTGATTCAGCAGGTTATGCAGATGCCGATTACTGAGGTTGAGGATTTGGATTCAACTACACGTGGAGAAGGGGGGTTTGGGAGTACGGGGTTGAAGTAGGGTAGGGTTATTTTTCTTATATTTTTGGCAACGATATATTCCCTAATGGAAAATAATTTATTTTATGATCGTAGAATATAGGGAAGAAATCAAAGTCGAGAATGATATCATTAAAGCGGTCGCGAATTTCACTTAAGAGTTCATGAAAGTGATATTCGTTTTCTACTTCGCATTCAAATGTGATGCGGTATTTACCGATATGTTTTACAACGAAAATTATGTTGGAATTCAATTCTGCAAAAGTGATTAATTCACGTTCACGTTCTTGTTTGAGGTTGTTGATGTTGAGTAAGAGGAGATACGAACTACGGCCAAATTTAGAGGGGTGAAAAGAGAGGCGGTAGCCGAGGATAAGCCCGTTCTTTTCAAGAGAATGAATGCGGGCTTTGATGGCGTTACGGGTAAGCCCTACTTCCTCTGCAATTTGGGTGTAACTGTGTTGAGCGTTGTTGGCGAGCTGAGTCAAGATATGCAAGTCAGTGGTATCAAGAGAGAGATGAGGATTATATTGCATTGGATGATAAAATTGTGAAGAAGATTTTGAGTTTAGTTTTGAATGTTGAATTTGATCTTTTTTTTCTGATTTGTGGGAAAGAATATATTTACGAGCATAATCGTGGATATTTATATAAGTGAGGATTTCATACTCTTGAATATATTGACCATAACGGGTTACGAATTCTTCAAAAATATGGTTGAATTGAGAGGCATCTTTGGCAAGAACATTGATGATGATATCCCAACGGCCGCCGATGGATGCAACCCACCAAGTATGATGGTGCGTAATGAGATAATGAATGAAGCGTTCTTTTTCTTCTTTGTTTAGTTTAAATAAGCGTAATAACAGGCGAAAAGAACGATAACCAATGAGATCAAGATCGAATATAGTGTGTGCACCAGAAATTATGCCGAGTTTATGCAAGCGCTGAATACGATATTCAACTATTTCGCGGCTACATTGAACGTTCTTGGCAATTTCATTGATAGGGAGACGAGCGTGCATATCTAATTGCTGAAGGATACGGCGGTCTTTTTGATCAATTTGGTTCATTTTCTTTAATTAGGCAGATTTACTATATAAATTTTGCCGTTTTGTAAAAAAAAAGGAGGATACTTCTTTATATTAATAATTACTTTAAAGTAATTACATGGTGCAACCGCAAATCACTTTAGAAGAATATTTGAAAGAGCATACAGTTATTGATGCAGGACATTATAGCCTGCTTCAAGGTCCTACGGGGTTAGATACATTTTTATGGGAGGAAGGAGTTAAATTATATTGTGCGGCACGGGAACGAGAATATAACCATATTGGTTTGTTTTTGTTAGTGGATGATATGTATGGGATTGCAGAGGCGGCAGAAGAATCAGAAGTAAGTGGAAATGAATTACGTAGACGATTGGAATATCATAAGTTACCTGAAAGTTATACTACTATTTTGAGAATGTATGAAGTAAATCAAGAAGAAGTGATGATTATATCGCAAGATCGGATGCGGGAGAAGAGTAAGCAGCTGTTACGACGAAAAGAGCAGACACGACAAGGGAGAGTATGTCGACGAATTGTGGCGGCAACGGATTATGTGAAAGAGCACAGAGGATTTACTCGAGCTATCTGTTTATATGATGCGATTAAAACGGAAGAAGGGAGTAAGATGTATGATGGCACGTTTTTTGGACGAGCACAATTGGGAACGTCTTTAGAGATACTTTATCGAATTTACTCGGATAAAAATACTTACAAAGAGATACATTTCAAGCCGGCGAGGATGGAGAAATAGGTTTAATTTATGATTTATTTTATCTTCATCTTCTTTTTTATCTTATTCACATCTTTTTGCAGCGCAAGAAGTATTTTATGTGATTGCTGGTCAATATGTAAATCTCGCAAATCTTTTTCTAGGTCTAATTCGGCTCTTGCTTGGTCACGCTTGGCGGCGCGGTTTTGAGCCATTAAGATAACAGGAGCTTGCAGGGCAGCGACGCAGGAGAGAACTAAATTTAAGAGGATGAATGGAAAGGGATCAAATGGTTTATTGATGAGAATGTAACTGTTAATAATTATCCAGCTGAACAGCGTGAGGAGAAAAATAAGGATAAAAGTCCAGCTGCCGCCGATTTGTGCGATGCTATCTGAGAAGCGGTCAAACCATTTAAGATCTTTTTTGTAGATTTTATCAATGTTATCAAGTGTTTCTTGAGCTTTACTAATCTCGGTTTCAAATATTTTGAGGATATCAATGTCGTCGTTAAAAGGGAGGGTTCTTGTTTTGGTCGTTCTTTTTGCGGTGGTTGTTGGTTGTTTTTTGGCCATGTGATTTTTTTTAATGTAAGCTATATCCATTATTTTCATTGACGACTTCGAGGGCAAGATTGAGTTTGAATTTGCTTTCAGCGTAGATGGTGTACAGGAGATCGTTTTTGTTGACGAAGTCGTTGACTTTTTTATGGATGATCAAACCGGCAGCTTTGTCATCGGGGGCGCCGGCAATCCGGGCGATTTTTGCGATGATTTCGTTATCGATAGCGGTGATGCGGCCTGTTTTTGGAGCAGTGATTATAGAGGTGAACGGGGCAAGTTTTAATGGTTTTTGTTTACCTTGGGCGTTGATGATCTGATTCATTTTTTTGAGAGCTTTGCCGCTGTCAAGAAGTTCTTTTGCGACTTTAAAACTGTCTTTATATTTGCCAGTCATTTCGAGCAGGAGACCAGCCATTTGCAGTGCTTTTTTTCTAAGATCTTGAGGAGCTTTTGGATCATTTTTAAGAACAGCTATGACGTCTTGGGCTTCCAATAAAGGACCGACGCCGTAGCCGATTGGTTGAGAGCCGTCGGTGATGATGACTTTGACGTCCATATTTAGTTTTTTACCAATTAATTCAAACATTTGTTTGAGGTGTTTAGCTTTAGGCCAGGTGTTGGCTTTGGTGGATTTACCCATGGGAATGTCGATTAAGACGTGGGTTGCACCCACCGAGTATTTTTTGGCCATGACTGAAGCGAGAAGCTGGCCTTCGGCGTCAATTGAAAGAGGGTGTTCGACTTGGATGATTTTGTCGTCGGCAGGGGCAAGATTCATGGAGCCGCCGTGGACGATGCAGGCGCCGATTTTGCGGATGATGTGTTTAATTTTTTGGGCAGGGAGTTCAACTTTAGCAAGGCATTCCATGGTGTCGGCGGTGCCGGCGGGACTTGTGATGGCGCGAGAACTGGTTTTAGGAATGGTAAAACCGGCGGCGGCGATGATGGGAACAACAATCATCGTTGTGCGATTGCCAGGAATGCCACCGATACAATGTTTGTCGAGGATAATGCCAGGGAATTTGAGTTTGGATCCGGTTTCAACCATGGCGCGAGTAAGGTCGACGATTTCTTGAGTGTTAAGACCTTTGGTGAAGCAGGCGGTGACAAAATAGGTTTTTTCGACGTCAGTTAAACGGTCATTAGTGATGTCGTCGACAATGTGAAACATTTCTTCGTAGGTTAGGCGTTTGCCGAAGAGTTTTTCACGGATATGGATGACAGATTCAGGTTTGGCGGTGTATTTGAGCTCGATGTGAGCATTGTTTTTAACGTGCAGATGATCAAGCACTTCTTCAAATAGGCCAAGTTTACCTTCGGGAACAGCTTTCTTTGTTTCGGAGATATCAAGAATACAGATGACTTCTTTGCTGTTGTGTTTGACCAATACACGATCGCCGGAGCGCAGATCAAGTTTTTTAGCGTCTTTTTCGTTGAGAATAGCGATATAAATACCGCCGCTGGCGATATCCATATCTTTTACTTTAAAATGCATGTATTTACCCTCTTTTTATAGAGATAGGAAAGAAAGTGAGTTTATATAGTTTTGGGAGGGGTTGAATAAGAGAGAGGGTTTGTTGGGGAAAAAAGGGGAAAATAGAAGGTTTTATGGAGAAAAAGGAGGATTTTGGGGTAAAATAGGGGGTGAAAACGAAAGATTTATAAACCAAAGCCGAGAGTCATATATAAAGTTACCTTTTAGTTATACGGCTGTGATATGATATGATTCGCAAATCCATTAAAGAATGTCCGGAATGTGCAAGTAAGAATATTTATCGGAATGTTGAAAAAGGAGAGACTATCTGTCGGGATTGTGGGTTAGTTCTTGAAGATCGAATGATTGATTTCTCGCAAGAGTGGCGTGATTTTGAAGATGATGGGGGCGGATCAAAGAGAAGAACGGGAGCGCCGACGTCGGAAACGCAGTTTGATAAAGGATTGGGTACAGAAGTTGGGACAACATCAGATTTTTATAAGTTAGGTTCAGATAGAGAACGAGATCGGTTCTTTCGTTTGAGAAAGTGGAATATTAGAATTAGTACAGCAATTGAGCGAAATTTGAAAGTGGCTTTAGCAGAGTTGAAACGGGTTAGTTCATTTTTACGTTTACCACGCTCAGTTGAAGAAGAAGCGGCACGAGTGTATCGATTAGCAGTACAGAAAGGTTTAGTACGAGGACGATCGATGGAGTCGGTTATTGCAGGAGCGTTATATGCAGCTTGCAGACGACACGAAATTCCACGAACGCTTGATGAGATGAGTGAGGCGTCAGGTATTGAGAAGAAAGAGATTGGACGAACGTATCGGTTTGTGACGCGAGAGTTAGGTATTTCAATTAAACCAAGTAATCCTGCAGATTATATTCCACGCTTTGCATCGGCATTGAAGTTGAGTCCGGAAACGCAGTCAAAAGCAGTTGAAATTTTAGAGATGGCGCGAGATATTGAGTTGACTTCCGGTCGAGGACCTACGGGAATTGCGGCGGCGTCACTGTATGTATCAAGTTTATTGCATGGAGAGAAGCGAACGCAGCGAGAAGTGGCGGATGTTGCGGGCGTTACGGAAGTGACGATACGAAATAGGTATAAAGAGTTGATTAAAAAGTTGAAATTGGGCAAAGATGTTGAGAAGAGTAAGAAGAAGTAGATTTTTGAGATTGTAAATTGTGAGTTTGTTTTTTAAAATTGATTACTAAACTTTAATAAACTGCTATGCAAATAGTTATGTTTATGAAAATTGAGAAATCTTGCGGAGTAATTGTGTTTAGGAAAGGTAAACAGACTATAGAATTTCTATTAATAAAACATTCGCCGTTAGTTGGAGGGCATTGGGATTTTCCAAAAGGGCATGTGGAAGCTGAGGAAACTGAGCAGGAGACGGCAATACGTGAAGTGAGTGAAGAGACTGGACTGAGAGTGAGATTATTAGAGGAGTTTAGAGAAGAAATTAGGTATGTTGATCAGATTAATAAAGTCAATAAAGTAGTTGTTTTCTTTGTAGGAGAGGCTATTAGTCTGGAAGCTATATGTGATGGAAAGGAAGTGGTTGATTTTTGTTGGTTGGATTATACTATTGCGTTAGAAAAATTAACATATGAGAATGCGAAAAATCTATTGAAAAAAGCGGAGTTTTTTTTGAAAAAGAAATGAACTGAACAAAAATTAATTTAATAAGAATGTTCTCAATAAGTTTACTTTCTCCTCTCCGTTATCATAATGTCCCCGTTATACGGTTTTCTGATGATTGATTCGACAAAACTTAATCGTTCCTCGCCTTGCAAGCCTTCACTGCTCGCTCTGCCAATAGCATACATTAATTTTTGACCTAAAGCTTCAAGAGTCATATCTCCAGCGGGTTTTGCTCCTGCATCTAATGGTGCAGCGCCAACAGAATAAATGCCCATATCTGCAGCTCCGGTATCACAACTGGTGTAGACAAAAACAGGTTTGCCTTGTGCTTTTGCTGATCTGATAACGGGAAGCAATCGATTGGGGATATTTCCGGCACCAAATCCGCTCAATAAAAGTCCATGAACATTCTCATGGGCCGTAACATCTAATAGGACGTCATCAACGGTTGCGCCAGAGATATGTTTATAATGAAAAATTTTTGTATCAAAATCAGTAAATACTCTGGGATCAAAATCTCCTCTTCGTACTCGATGCTCTCGTAATCTAATCCCTTCACTTAAAGAGGTTAATTTTCCTAATGGTTCTATGCCTGGAGTAAGAAATGCATCATACCCTTCTTCATCCACTTTTCTTGCGCGCGTACCTCGAACAACATAATTTCCAAACGCAATGACAACCTCGCCTAAATCTTTTGTGGCGGTTTGAATTGCAGTGTAGAGATTATTTTGGCCATCGCTTCGGGGAACCCAAATTGACCTCTGAGACCCAGTTAAGACAATTGGTTTTTTTAAATCAGGAAGCATATATGTTAAAGCCGCGGCACTTTCGGCCATCGTATCAGTCCCATGAGCAATAACAAACCCATCAAATTTAAATGCATTTTCATAAATCACTCGGGCAACGTCCCCCCTATCTTTAGTTTTTTCTGCTTGGGTAGGATCGGTTAACCTCAGATTCGTCTCCATATTAGTACTATCAATGTTGCCTAAGTCTTTAACGATAATTTCGGCTAAATCATCTAATCCTTCAACTTTTTGGATATATTCATCGGCAGATGGTTCGAGAATCCCTTGTGCATTCGGCTTTTGGCCAATTGTGCCACCGGTTTTAATCAGTAATATTCTTGGTTTTGTCATGTTGAGTGGCAAAAGGAGGGCCTATTTATAAATCTTTTTCTCATAATTACTTAAGAGTGATAAGAGTATAACGGAAACTATTTTAAACTCGCTTTATTATCTTATTACCATGCAATTAACCATCTCAAAAGAAAAAGACTTTTTACCCATAATTTCCCTCATTCAAAAAGCAAAGCAAAAAGCATTCTTAGCGGTAAATACTCAGCTTATTGACTTATATCAGCAGATTGGTCAATATATTAGTGAAAAAATCAAAAGTACACAATGGGGCGAGTCTGTCGTGAAAGATTTAGCTGACTTTATATCCACACAGCATCCGGATCTCAAAGGCTATTCTGATAAAAATTTATGGAGAATGAAACAGTTTTATGAATTCTACGTAGATGAACCAAAACTCTCAGCACTGCTGAGACAATTAAGTTGGACGAATAATCTGTTAATTTTAGCAAAAACGAAATCATCAGAAGAAAAAGAATTTTATTTACAATTAGCCATAAAAGAGAAATATAGCTCAAGAGAGCTGGAAAGACAAATTGATTCTGGTTATTTTGAAAGAAGTATGGTTTCAAAAAAGAAACTCTCGCCAGCGGTGAGACAAACGAGGCCGGAATTAACCAATATATTTAAAGATACATATATTATCGATTTTCTTGGCTTACCTGAAAATCATTCAGAAAAAGATTTTCGTTTAGCATTAATTCAAAATTTCAAAAAATTTATCCTAGAATTTGGAAAAGATTTTGCCTATGTTGGTGAAGAATATAGAATACAAGTGGGAAAAAATGATTATTTTATTGATCTTCTCTTCTATCATCGTAGTTTACAATGTCTTGTGGCGTTTGAATTAAAAATTGACGATTTTAAACCAGAGTTTTTAGGAAAGTTAAATTTTTATCTTGAAGCATTAGATAGGGATGTAAAAAAGCAACATGAAAATCCAAGTGTGGGGATTATATTATGCAAAAGCAAAGATGATGAAGTTGTAGAATACGCATTAAGTCGTAATTTGTCTTCCGCACTAATCTCGGAATATAAACTAAAGTTAATTAATAAAAAAATTTTACAACAAAAATTACATGAATTATATGATTTATCTTTAAAGAAGTGATACTATGCAATTAACCCCTGAAGTCAAAGCGCAACTCGCGGAGCAGAAGAAAGACTGCGTGTTTTGTAAGATTATCAAGAAAGAAATCCAATCGAAGATTGTATTTGAGGATGAGAAGACGCTTGGCGTTCTTGATATTTATCCGGCGGTGAAAGGGCATACCCTATATCTGTTGAAAGAGCATTATCCGATTATGCCGTATTTGCCGGTTGAGGATTTTACACATTTATTTGGGTTGCTGCCACAGTTGACGAAAGCGGTGAAAGGAGCGATGGTTGCGATTGCGCTTAACATTTTTATTGCAAATGGAGGGGCGGCGGGACAGCAGTATCCGCATTTTTTGATTCATCTGATGCCGCGAGATGAGGGGGATAACTTTTTTCAGTTTTTGTTTAATCGCAAAGAGAAGAAGTTAGCAGAGGAGAAAGTGAAGCAGCTGCAAACAACACTAATGCAGATTATGCAGAATTATTTTTTGTCGTCGCCGCAGGAGTGGCATAGTGGTGTTGGGAGTCGGCCGAGTTATTTGCAGGGGATTGAGAGTCACGGCTTTGTGTTATATGAGGATGAGAAGGTGTTATGTTTGCTGCCAAGTTTGAATATTGTGGCGGGACAGATGGAGTTGTATAGCAAATTAGAGGAGAGATATATTGAGAAATTAGCGATTTGGGATGCGGTGTATTTGTTTACGGTAGGATCGTTTTGTGCGTCGTTGTTATTTCAAGTTGCAGGGGCGCAAGGAACAAATTTATTGGTGAAATCGGGGATAACGGATGATAATAGAGAGGGGCGATTGTGTGTCTATATACTTCCTCGAGCGCAGAATGATAGTTTGCAGGGGTTGCATTGGCAGCCGGAGCAGCCCAAATATAATTTAGATGGAGTGCAGGAGAAGATTAAAGAGAAGATGTGGAATGTGAAGTTTAAAGCTGAGATGGCGGTTGAGAAGAAGGTGGTTACGGAGGTAAAGCCGATGATGAAAGAAGTGGTTGAGAAAGAGCCGGATTTTTTGTCGGCGAAGGATGAGATTTTACGAGCGATTCAGAGGATGCAAGGGAGGTGAAGAGAAAATTGAAAAAAAATAGTTTTAAAGAGAAAAGTTTATATATCAGTTGATATATTAACAGATTATGCAAGCACAACTAGAAAATCCATATGTACGCTCACCCACTTTAGATACAGTGTTAATGGTGGAAAAAATAATAGAGGAGTATAGTGGAGAATATAATAGAACTGAATTGTGGAAACATCTCCCGAAACAAGTCATGTGGCAGACTTTTGTAGTTATTTTAGAATATTTAGGGAGTATTAATAAAATTGCGGTAGATACAGAGGGGAAAATTGCATATATTTGGAATCCCAAACTTGCTAAAATGCTCCGGCAACGAAAGGAGATAGTGGTATGATTATTAAGCCATCAAAAGTCGTATTTATTTCTCAAGAGTTAGAAGATGATTTCAATTCATTGAAAGAGGATGATCCGATAAAGAAAAGTATGGTTAGGGCAATTCAAGATCTAAAGCAGAATGCGTTTTCTGGTATTCAAGTTCCTAAGCGACTTATTCCTAAAGAGTATATTCAGAAATGGGAAATCACAAATATGTGGAAATATGATTTACCTAGGGGATGGCGATTATTATATACTATAACGGCTGATAATGAGGTAGATTTACTTTCTGCGATTTTAGAATGGTTTGATCATAAAGAATATGAGAAACGAATGAAATATTAGAATTCTCGGGCAGACTTTGTCGATGGCACCGAGGAAGAAAAGTTTTTGAAGAATTTATATTGATGTAGATGTATTTGATTCACTAGATGATTCACTAGAAGAAAATTTTTCTAGAAATTGTTTTATTTCACTTACTTTTCTTGGATTTAAAGAGATGTGATCATCAGAACCTCCACCAGTTCTCTTTGGGAGAATAATAATCCATTCATCATTTGTTAATTCTTTCAATACTTTCTCGACAACTTTCATTCCTTTGTGGGTGTTTCGGTAATGCTCAGGAATGCCTTTTGTGATAAAGTCGAGGGGCGTATGTTTACCACCCCACATATTTGCGCGAACTAATTTTTGAAGAATAAGTTTTTTCAAGATATCTGTCTCTTCCATAATTATTTTTTTGATTCATCATATGTTAATTAAGTTTTCTTTTAGTTATTGTATATTGATGTATAATTACGAAAGATTTAAATAGTTGGTCTATTTTTAAAGTTGTATGACTGATGAATCAATTTTTTTGGACTATGTAGGGGATAGCCCACGTATGCGGGTGTTACAGTATTTCATAGAAGGTAGGGATTTTGATTACACTCTTACTGATCTTCTTCATGCCGGAGTTAGTTGGGGTACTCTCAATACATTGATTCCTACTTTAGCAGAGTTGGGGATTATACTTAAAACGAGAAAAATCGGAAGAGCTACGCTTTACAAAATAAATTTGAATAATTCTGTTGCAAAACAACTGATGGCGTTGTATGATACTTTACTTTTAGAAAAATTACAGGAACTGGATGAGAAGAAGATAGAAATTATGGCGTGATTAGAAGTTGCGGGCGATGTCGCTGATGCGCACTTCGTCGATGGCGCCGATGAAGCTGTTGCCGCAGCAGTAGTTCCAACCAATGAAAAATCCTTTTGGGATAAAATTTGAGATTGTGCCAACGGCATCTTTTTCGTTCTTTAAATTATGGTCAATGTATAATTTTACTTTTTTACTATCATACGTTAAAGCGAGATGTGTAAATTTATTTGTTGGAAGCGTAATTGGAGCAGTTACCTGAATCATTGTCCCGCTATTTATACCAATGTTACCAATTACTATTCCATCTCCTACTGCAAGAAGGTACCCACTTAATTTACCATCTGGTGTTCCATCTGCTTTTGCGATGATATTTCCGAAATCTCCTTTGTAACTTATTGGCCAAGAATCTGGCTTAATCAATGCTTCAATAGTTATTCCTTGTGTTGGACTTAATAAAGAAGTAGATTCTTTTCCATTGGGATTACCAAGTTCAAAATAATTTTTCCCATTAAGATAGCGTGCTTGTTTAAAATTTTCTTGTGAGGGAACCTCTACTGTGCCATTATCTCCTAGTTTTAATCCATTACATTCATCCATTAAGTAATTAGGGTTATCAAAATGCCATAGTGCGAGACAGTGTTCGTCTTTAGTGTAGGGGAGAGATTGTTTTTGGGAAGAATCAAGAGGACAGACTTGTAGATTTCTAAAATAAACAGGTGTATTTACACTTGCAAACCCGAATTTACCTGATGAGTGAAGCGTATCTGTAACTGTAAATTGTTCTTTTCCATCAAGCAGTGTTGTAATTTGTGTTCCTTTAGCTACAATTCCTATTTTGTGCCAATTACTCATTTCTGAATCACTAAATGGAACTGGAACAAAGAATAATCCTGCGTTACCAAAATCAATGGCATTAAAATAAAGAGAATTTCCAGAGGAACATTTTCCTCCAGACATACATTGTCCTGGCCAATTTCCTAGCCAAGTGGTATATCCTTTGTTATTTGGAGGGTTACCATTAGGCGTGTAGCGAAAAAAGAAATGTGCTGCATGCGTAGACCCAGGGGAAACTAATTTTAAATCAATATTTGCTTCAAAATCAGTCCATTCATTGGTATTCAAATAGGCTATCATTCCTTGCGAACCAGTTGGAACAACTTCTAGAAATCCGTTTTTATTCCAAGACCAATTACCACTCTGAACAACCAACTTTTCAAGAGAATCTTTTGTGTTAAATGCATTAACATAACAGGAATTATTAATTTTTTCATCAACAGTAACTTCAAATTCTGTAGAAATGTCAATGTTTGTATCTTCTAAAACATCAACTATTTTTTTTTCAGTTAAATCAGATATTTTATGATCTGTGTCTAAAAATACGTCTTGTGGTTCTCGTCTGGGGGTGTCGTTGAGAATATCCATAAGTGTGTCAGTACGTGGTTGAATTGTGCTGTCTGTTTTTGAGGCGAGAGCATCTGGCGTGTAGAATTGATCAGAAGTGGGGAGGTCACGTACGCAGCTGATGGTGAGAGGTGTGAGCAGTGTGGTGAGGTAGGTTTGGAGTCTGGACATGGGATGTAACTGGGGCGTGTTTTATTTAAAGGTTTGTGGGGTTATTTTATTTATACAGTATTCGAATCTTTTTCTAATCTCATTATGATATTCTTTTATTCTTCTTGTTTTTTGAATATAAACAAGTTACATTTAAAACAACGCCAACAATCGATTTGTTTTATACTAAACCAAGATATGGGAATAATTTTCTCACTATCTACAATAGGTAATATCTTCCACTTTTTCTTTATACTTGACCAAAAAAGACGAAGTGGAGCCATAATATATCCTAAAACCATTTCACTTTTACATTCTGGACATTTCATTTTTTCATCTCCAATTAATTTATTATTATCTTTTCTTACAATTATTGTACCTATCACTACAATCTGCTTTACAAAGACCGCTTAACCATCCATCGCCGCAGGAATATTTACATTCTTCAAAATCATACTTACAGTGATCAAATGTTTTTTCTAGTTCTATGCATCCTGAACTTAAAATAGTGACTAATAATAATACAATAACTATTAATCTAATTATAAATTTCATAGGGTAGCTAAAGTATACATCCAATACATTGTTCCTCCAAATAATAAGAGCATCATTATAATTACTAAACTTATTGCAGCTAGCTCATATCTCAATTGTCTTTTGTGCCATCTCTCAAATGATTCTTTATCTAACTTTGAAACCATTTCTTCAGTAGTATTCCGAAATATATCAAAAAATGTTCTTTTTTTCATTTTATTTCTTCCATCAATAATCTATTTTCCACTCAAATCGTATCCTTTTGCATATGAAGCCATTGGAGTGTCTTTTGAATCGAAGAGGACAAATCCAATGGTTACGTCGTTCACTTTACCTGTGGTTGATTCGCTATAGGTAAAGCCGTTAGGTATGATTATACTTGAGGAGATGCTTTTTCCTGAACTGATAGTTTGAGTGGATGTAGGTAAAAGTATTTTTTTGTTGTAGTCGTTATCGTAGCCTTCAATTTGTGCAATCAGTAAGTAATCTGGTTTAATAGTACCCTCTTCGTTATTTTTTATGGTATAGTCTATCTGAGTAATTTTACCCCAAACTGGATTTGGACCTTTGATTTCAACCGTTACAGAAGGGATTGCAAGAGATACTTTAGTATATTCTGGTACTTTAGCTGGCGTGGGAGTGGAAGTAGATGGCGTGGTAATTGTTGCATCACTATATGTTGTTCCTTCTATCTCTACTTCTAAACCAGATAACTCTTTCCATCTATGAGCAATGACTTTACCTGCAAGTCTTGTGTCAGCACTACTGTATCCTGCTACAAGCATTGCGCAATAATCTCCATTTTGAAATAATTTAACTGTTGCTTTTCCAGGACTGAATCCTTCATTACATGGTATTGGATTTCCTAATAATTTAGAAGATACACTATTTACGCAAGGATTACCAATGGAAATGATATTTTGTGTAGTTACATCTGTAATTTCACTATCTAATTTTGAGGAGTTATTTATCTGAACTGGAACTAATTTTCCTGTTGAATCGATATACTGCATACTTGATGCAATGTCCGTAGCAGTTAAATTATCAGCAGCCGTTGCTTTTTCTCCTATCACAAAATACCCTTCAAACTTTCCATTTGTTACAAAAAAAGAAGGATAATTTTTTAGATCAGTACAGCTTTTTCCTGTTTGATTTATTTCTTTAGAAAGTATATCAGTTTCGTTCATATCTGGATTTGTTATCTCTGCTGAAGAATCTTTAGTTGAGGTTGTAGAAGCATCATATCCAGAGATATCTTGAGCAGAATAATCAGCATCTTTTGATAAACTATCATTAAACATTTGAGAACTACACGCAGGAGTATTCTTATCTAATTGAAAAGTACATTTTGGAGGAACTTGTACAGTACAACCAAACGCAGTAACTAGAGCTAAAATAACAGATTTATTTAACGTTCTTCTCACAATCTGTTCTAACATAAATATCCTCCATGAACCCTCAAGAAACCGCTTTAACTACCTCTAAATGGCGTTTCTTTATAAATATTTTGGTGTTTTTTCAGTGTATATACTGTGTAAACTGTTTTAATACCGTTTCTACACTAGAGGATATGAAGAAACAAGAGCTCAAAGACTATTCGTGGGTGGTTCGAGGTTCGCAGCGTAAGGCGGTTCTAATGGTGATGGAGAGGATGATGACGCCAACAGAAATTTATGGGCAGGCGAAGAAAGTGAATCCAAATATTACGTTAAATAATACAAGTGATGTGCTGCGGGAGTTTAAAATTCATGAGATTGCAGAGTGTCTGAATCCCAATGAGAAGACGGGAAGGTTGTATGCTTTAACGAAGAAAGGGAAGAAGGTTAAAGAGAAGTTCGATTCTTAAGCCACTGGTCAAGTGCTTATTCTCTTATTTTTTCAGTTATTAGACTCTAAAAGTCAAAAAAACATAGCCACTGGTCACTGGACAAGTGCGGATAGAGTTTATATAGGGGTTCTGTGAAGAAATGGCTTATGGCTGTAGCAATACGTACAGATAACATCAAAAGTAGGATTTATACGTTACGAGGAATGCAAGTACTGTTAGATGAAGATCTTGCGGAACTGTATGATATTGGAACAAAGGTGTTAAATCAAGCAGTTAAGAGAAATAGTGAACGTTTTCCTCAGCATTTTATGTTTCAATTGACTAATATTGAGTTTGAATCTTTAAAGTCACAAATTGTGACCTTAAACACAAACTTGAAGTCACAAATTGTGACCTCAAATAAAAGATGGGGTGGCAGAAGAAATCTTCCCTATGTTTTTACCGAGCAGGGTGTAGCAATGCTTTCGGGTGTTTTGAAAAGTGATACGGCCGTAAGAGTAAGTATCAACATAATGGATGCATTTGTTGCGATGCGAAGATTCCTTGCATCAAATGCCCAGATTTTCCAACGATTTGATATGGTTGAGAGAAAACAACTTGAATTTGAAATAAAAACGGATCATACTTTTGAGAAAGTATTCGATGCGATCCAAAGCAAAGATATTACGCCGGAAAAGGGAATATTCTTTGATGGGCAGATATTTGATGCGTATACGTTTGTTTCTGATTTGATTAGAACGGCGGAGAAGTCAATTTTTCTTATTGATAATTATGTGGATGATTCAGTGTTGACGCTGTTGAGCAAACGGAAGAAAGAAGTAAGAGTTATTATATTTACGAAAGATATTCCAAAGCAATTAGCACTTGATGTGGTGAAGTATAATTCGCAGTATCCACAGATTGTGGTTCGGGAATTTAAGGAGGCGCATGATCGGTTTCTGATTATTGATGATGCCATCGTTTATCATTTTGGTGCATCGTTAAAAGATTTAGGCAAGAAATGGTTTGGGTTCTCCAAATTTGATAAAGAGGCGTTGAGTATGTTAGAGAAGCTTGGAGTGAAATGAAAAAAGTAAAAAAACTGAAATGTGAAACTATTTCATTTGAAGAATTTATTGATTGCATTACAGATGGTCGCGGAAAAATGATAAAAGAAGAATTAAAAAAACTGAGCACAAAAAATAAGAGGTGACATATATGGGAGAAAGTCAATCGAGATATAGCATAGTAGAGAGGTTAACGCAGACTAAATTAGATATTATGACCAAAAAGTCTGAATTGAAAGAGGAGCTCAAACATCGTGAGCAGAAAATAGAAGAAGTCAAGAAAGATCTTGAAAATTGGAATAAAGATATAGAAGAAGACATGCGTCGAGAAAGACGAAATAAAGAGCGACATGTTGAAAAAGTTCATCAAGAATATGTAAATACGAAAGATCGTATTGCTGAGAAAGAAAAAACATACGATACAAAAATCAAAGCGATTGAAGAAGCACTCCACTCTATTGAAGAGATAAGTAAAAGTGCAGTTCAAATTTCCTAGTCCAAGAGAAAAGAAATAATGCCATGTGCATTTGGACGTACAAAAGAGAAAATGTGCAAAGCCATGTGCTGCTTCCCCGTGGATTTAATAGATCCATAAAGGCAGGGTGAAAGTCCCGGCTTTAGGGGTGTTTTATCTTTTTTCTTATCTCTTTTTCTTCTTCTCACACCACCAGATGATTAAGAATACAATTACCATTGAACTATAATTTAGCAACTGAAACCAAGATTGGCTCCAGGAAATGCCATCAAACTTGAATTCTGAAAATGGCCATAAAAAAGGAGTAGGATAAAATTTATAGGAATGGGTGAAGATGTCAATAATTATATGTAATCCCCAGCCAAGCATTTCCCAGATGACTTTGCCAAAACTTACGTAGAGAACAAGCATGATTATGGCAAAGATGATGAGACTGTGGCTGAATTCGTATAATACTTGGGTGATGATAGAAATACTGCCGTTACGCATGGCGGGTTCAATGTTGTTATGATCTGGAATAGGAGTTGTACCAAAGAGTGTGCCGATGAGTAAGACGGTGAAGAGTAAGGTAAATGAAAATAAATCGGGAAAAATTCCCCACAATGCAGTTTTAAGTATAGATATTCTTTTTTTCTTTTTGAGATTAATACTTTTTGCAGCTAACGCACTCCAAATGCTATGAGCGAGGATGTCCATTATTTATTCCTCTTGTTCAATTTTACGCATTAACTTTTCGAATTCGAGATGTTTTAATTTGACGCCCTTCTGTTCCACTATTTTTGCAGCAAGAACTGAACCTAATTTTCCGGCTTTTTCGAGAGGCCAGTTTTTGCAGTAACCATATAGGAATCCGGCGGCATAGGTATCTCCAGCACCCGTGGTGTCAATGGCGTTGGCGCTCACGGGAGCGATGTAGGTGATTTGATTTTGAGAGGAGATAATTGAGCCTTGTTTTCCTATTTTGACAATGGCGATTTCGACTTGTTCGCCTAAGATTTTTGCGGCTTCTACTTCTTCATACCCTGTGAATTCTTTGGCTTCGGTTTCGTTAACGAATACGATATCAGCAAATTCATGAACTACTTGTTGTAATATATCTTTTTGTCTGCGAATTAAACCGGGGTCGGCTAAATCAAGTGAAATTTTCGTACCATGCTTTTTGGCGATTTGCAGGGCGTGGAGGATAACAGGTTGAGTGTTGCCTTCCAATTGGTAGCCTTCAATGTGCAGTACTTTACTTTCTTTGATGTCGTCTTCTATGATATCTTCTTTGGCAAAATGGATGCCTGCGCCCAAATGGACGGAAAATGTGCGTTGGGCGTCTGGGGTAATGAAACCGATGGCGTGACCAGTGATGCCGGGGTGTTTTTTCATGTTGGTTATGACTTTATGGTCTTTGAGCGCTTCGATATACCAATCACCATGTTGATCGTTGCCGACTCTGCCACAGAAAATAACGGAGGCGCCAAGTAAGGCGAGGCCACGCAAGGTATTTGCAGAGGAGCCGCCGGGAACGATGTCGATAGTTGTATTTTTGTTTTCGAGAATTTTTAAGACGTCTTTGGCTTTAGTTTCATCTACTAGGTGCATTTCACCTTTCTTTAAATTAAATTCTAATAAAGTTTTATCTTCTACTTCTACCAAAAAGTCCATAATGGTGTTGCCAAAGCCGATGACGTCGTATTTTTTATTCATGATAATGTTTCACCTATCTTTTTAAATAAAATTATTATTTTCTTACTCTCCTGCAAATTCTACTAACCAGAATTGGTCGTATTTCTTTAATTTTTCTGTTCCTTTTAAGTCTGGAAGATTGATGATGAACGCGCAGCCAGCGATAGTGCCGCCGACTTTTTCAACCAAATGACACGCGGCGTGCATGGTGCCACCGGTGGCTAATAGGTCGTCGATAATGAGAATTGTATCATTTGGTTTTATGGCGTCAGGTTGAATTTCGATTTTATCTGTACCATATTCTAATTGATATTCTTGAGCGATGACTGGCGGGGGGAGCTTACCTTTTTTGCGGATGAGAATGAAAGGGAGATTCATCTCGTTTGCTAAAGCGGCGCCGAAGATGAAACCACGTGATTCAATGCCGGCGATTTTGGTGATTCCTTTGTTTTGATATTGTTCTTTGAGTGTTGTGATACAGTAGCGGAAAGCTTGAGGATTTGCTATTAATGTTGTGATATCACGAAACATGATGCCAGGTTTAGGCCAGTTGGGTACGGTACGAATGACTGTTGTTAAATCCATGTTTTCTTGCTTGTTAATTTGAATGAATGAGTTATATTTTTGTAATAACGGTGGTTAAAACACTGGTTACTTTATCAACATTCTGATGAAATACTTTTAAGATGTCATCCCAGGTTACGGGTTCGACGTCGTCAAACAAACAATCATAGTCAGTGCTCATGGCGATGGCGGCGTAGGGGATTGAAAGTTCATTTGCTAAAATTGCTTCGGGCGCGATACTCATGTTAATGACGTCTGCGCCCCACAAACGAAACATTTTACCTTCGGCTTTAGTGGAAAAACGCGGGCCTTCGATTGTGATAACTGTGCCGGTGTTGTGATGAGAGAGCTGAAGTTCTTGGCAGGTGGTGATGAGTTTCTGCCGCAAATCATTTGAGAACGGAGTTGCCATAGGGGTATGATTTATTTTACCGTCTTTAAATTCTTCGAAGAAAGAGACTTGGCGATGTCGAGTGAAATCAATGAATTGGTCGAGTATGACAAGATCGCCGCGTTGGATGTCTTTTCGTAAGCTGCCGCAGGCGGTGGTGGCGAGGATATGTGTACAGCCAAGTTCTTTTAACGCCCAGATATTTGCGCGATTGTTTACTTGGGTTGGGGGGATACTATGATTGCGACCATGGCGAGCGAGTAAGACGACTGCGGTGTTGTTGATGGTGCCTTGTTTTAATGGAGAGGAAGGTGAGCCGTAGGGAGTTACGATAGAGATGTCTTTACCGTCTTTGAGAATGTCGGGGTTGTCGAGTCCGGAGCCGCCGATTATGCCAATCTTAACCATTTTTTTATGTTTTTAATGTTGAAACTTATTTAATAGTAAAAAATAAAATTTAAAAAAAATCACTTTAATACCTATAATGTTCTGCTTTATACGGCCCGGTTTTAGGGATGTCCAAATAGGCGGCTTGGGCGTCGGTTAATTCGTCGATTTGCACGCCGAGTTTGGTTAAATGCAATCGGGCGACTTCTTCA
>Ga0209541_10004435_pt1 | contig 24894 bp, 18 predicted proteins | sample RifCSPlowO2_01_FD_184027 | JGI IMG/M metagenome (GOLD analysis project Ga0209541, IMG submission 184027) | Groundwater microbial communities from Rifle, Colorado - Rifle CSP2_plank lowO2_0.1 (SPAdes) (version 2) | ecosystem: Environmental > Aquatic > Deep subsurface > Groundwater | place... | reverse complement strand
ACAAACCATTTTATAATAACATATTATAATATTATAACTAACTAAGAGAAAAATAAAAAATAAAATGGCCCTTTTAAAGATTTAGGTAGTCAATTATGCTTTTGTAGGGGCCGACACCTTTTTCAGATTTTCAATCAACTTATCTGTCGCATCATTAACTGCTTGCTCTGTTTTTGTGCCAGTACAGACAATTTTTCCATTACTAAACAACAAAAATGTCGCATTTGTCCCTTTTAACTTATGCACCAAGCCAGGAAACTGTTCCGGTTCATACTCCGTATTAGGCAGCTTGAGACCCAACACATTCAAATTCAAATCCATCCCAATACTTCCTGAAGCAACAATATTCTGCACCGTAATTTCCGGCTTAATCGTCACATTAATATCTAACCGTTTCAGGCTTTTAATGATACTTTGAATACTTCTATCCACATCTTCAAGTGTTCGTGCTCCCGTACACACCACCTTGCCACTTGAAAAGATCAATGCCGACGTTTTTGGCTCTTTAATTCGTAATACCAGCCCTGGAAACTGTTCTGGGTTATATTCCGTATTTGGCAGCGTTGCCGCCATCTTTTCTAACGGGATTTCTTTCTCCAATGCCGTCGACACAACAATATTTACAATTTGAATATTCTTCTTAGCTTCCCGTTTAGCTTCTTTTTTTGCCATAAGTAATCCCCCCTATAAATTATATCTTAGTATATAAAGCTTTAAAAAGCAAGTAAGAGTATTTAAATATTACCTTTATAAATAGATATTTTTCAAAAAAGCATATAGTCTATATATACTTCCCCTCTCACTTATAAACACTTTAACTCCCTTATTTCTAATGGAACCACGACGCTAAATTTATCCATCAGAAGCTATTTTTCAAGAAGAAAGCTTTTAAATAGCGCGTAAGCCGAATATCCCTATGTACACTCATCTTATCCTTCGTTACGGGGAATTGTTCTTAAAAGGCAAAAATCGCCGCTTCTTCGAACAAAAACTGCTCAAAAACCTCCAAAAACAGCTCCCAAATAAAGAAATTTTCACCCCTCATGGTCGTATTATCCTCAATTATTTCGATCAGCATACCATATTACGCAAAATCTTTGGTCTTGTTTCATATTCTCCTGCGATCAAAGTAGAAAAAGACATTCTCAAAATCCAACAAGCCGCAATCAAACTCACCCAACCTCTCACTGGCACTTTTCGCGTTGACACCTCCCGCGCCGATAAACGCTTCCCCCTCACCTCCCCTCAACTCAACCAATCTATTGGCGAATACATCGAAACCCACACTTCTCTCACCTTCTCTCTAAAACAAGCCCAACACTTAATCTCAATCGAAATCAACCACGACGCCGCTTACATTTTTACCGAAACTATATCTTGCGTCGGCGGCTTACCTGTCGGCGTCGAAGGCAGCGTTGTGACTTTAATCGAAAACCAATCCTCTCTTCTCGCCGCTATATTATTAATGAAACGCGGCTGCGATATAATCCCTCTCGGATTCAACAAAACCGACATTCCTCTATTACAAAAATATAGTCCACAAAAAGTTGAATTACAATTGGTGAATACATTCAAAGATATAGAACACCTCGCCAAAGATAAAATTATAGTCAGCGGCCAAACATTCGACCACTACCAAAAATATGACACCTCTCTTGTCATAGTACGACCATTGATTGCATATGATGAAACGCGCGTAAGAGAAGAATTGGAATATTTCCAGAAGATTTAACAGAACCTTTAAAAAAGAAAAAGAGAGTAAGATATTATGACAACAGAACCACCAAAAATAAGATTCAACCAAGCCAAAAAAGGCGATTACCTCGTCGCACTTGATTTTTCACACGCATTTGAAGTATAGTAAGTGACGTAAATTTTTATACAACAGTCACTTACTATATTCCGAAGGACATAACTATTTTTGTATAATTATTTATGTCCTTCGCTATAGTGCGCTCAGGCGACGTCATGCCCACTGGATATGGTGGAACAATGTCACCTGAGTCATTGATGCTACGCTGTTATAAAGTCGATTTCGGTGGTTGTAATAAACAGTTTAAACCCGGCGATCTCACCCAAGATTATTTCAACCAAGAATTTTATACCGCACCAAAACAATTCATTGATTCTTTTTATGCAGGGTTAGAAAAGAAATTACAAGAAGAGAAATGTTGAGTTATTTTTACTCAATTCCCAACCCACTTCGAATACACCACTCGCGCCTCTCCTTCCGTTTTCGCTTTAATCAACACCCGCCCATCAGAAAACAAAGTAATATTCTTAAAATGTAACACTTCTCCCTCATCAACAACACGTCCCACTTTTTCCCATAATCGTTTCATCCGCGCCAAATCCTTTCTCTTCCCTTGTATCTGATATCTCCCTGTCGAACAAAATTTCAACATCAATTCCTGCCCCTCCCCTTTCAAATAACTATACTCTCCCCTGCAAGTCAAACAGGCCGGATTGCGTTTAACAGTTATAGTCTGCAACGCTGGCGTCCACACATCATAATAATACAACTTTGACTCTCCTCTATTATTAACAATCAATTTTAACGCTTCCGCAACTTGCAATGCCGCAATAGAATAAGTTAGTGCATTCAACACCCCTGCCGTCTCACACGTCTCAAGCGACCCCTCTGCAAGAAAACAGCGCAAACATGGCCCACTTGGTAATATTGACATCACATAACCAGCTGTCTTAATCGCCGCTGCATAAATCCAATGCTTCTTCTCTTGCCGACAAAAATCATTTATTAAAAATCTTGTGTTCAAATTATCCGTACAATCTAACACTATATCACACTCTTTCAACAAATCAATATTCTTATGATCTAACTGCACCGCACAAGCCTCAATTGCAACCGCCGAATTAATCAACTGCAATCTTTCCCGAGCCACAACCGCTTTACTTCTCCCCACATCTTGCTCTGTATACAGTGATTGCCGCTGCAAATTCGACTCCTCAATCACATCTCGATCAATTAATACTACTTCATTTATTCCCGCTCGCACCAACAACTCCGCCGCAACCGTACCTAACGCCCCCACCCCTACAATCCCCACTCGAGCGTTTTCAATTTTCTTCTGCCCATTTGCTCCAATCTCTGCTAAAATTGATTGCCGGCTATACCTCTCATTCTTCCCCACAACCGTTACCATAATCACACCGCCGCCAAACTATTTTTAATCTTACACGCATTACAAATCTCTTGGTGCGCAGGCTCACTACACTGGGTACACGACCTCACCTCTTCTCGTTCCTCCGTTGCCTGTTCTTTCAACAATGGCAATATCGCCAAAAACGAATTGATAATCCCTTGCTTAATTCCTTTGTAATTTTGTTCCGCATCATTCAACATCGTTTGGATATACGATCGCAGCCCTTGATTAGAATACGGACACTCTATAAACTCTACTTGAAACCCTTTCAGCAGCGAATACAATCGCGTTTCTTTCTCCGTACAAAAATATAACGGCTTCACTCGCTGCGCAAACAATTTATGCTCTTGCACTCCTGTAATTGGCCCCAAATGCGCCGCCAAATCCGTATTCGCTTTAAACATATTCATAATAATCGCCTGCGCTTCATCATCCAAATTATGACCTGTAATCACCTTCGTCGCCCCATATTTACGTGCATATTTATTTAATAAATACCGCCTCCACACACCACAAATATTACATGGCTTCTTCTTCGTTCCTTTATTGATAATCGGAAACGCCTCATCCAACGTATAATTAAACTCTTGCTTAGCCTCAACTACATACAATGTAATCGTATGTTCCTCACAGAACTTTCGCAAATCAACTAACGTCTTCGCCCGATAATGCTCAATTCCTTCATCAATTGCCAATGCAAACAATGTATCCATTGAAATATTCCTAAACTCTAAATATTTTTTCGTTAAATATAACACCGTCAACGAATCTTTCCCCCCTGATGCTGCTACACACAACTTGTCATTCTTATCAATCAAATTATACTTGCTAATCGTCTTAAACACCTTATCCTCAAAATAATTGATAAAATGAATTTTACACAGTGCTCCGTGTTGTAACACAATCACTGATTTTTGATCACAGTTGAGGCAATTCATCTTAACCTCCTGAAACTACACTGAGAAGTTTTATCTGATCTGCATCACAAAGCAATTCATCTTCTATAATCACTTCATTATTACGCACAACCAACACAGTCTCAGAATTAATCTTTAATTGCCATAATAACTCTTTCACTATTTTCCCTTTAAAAGAAACTATTTGGGCGCTATTTGTACGTTCTTGTATTACTGTAATCTTCATGGTTTTGCGCCGTCTCCTAATGAGCCAACGTAGAATATATTTAGGGGGTGGTTTTATAAAAGTTTCCTCGAAAAAGTAGTGATTTTGTAGAAAAGCTTTTAATTACTCCTCATATTCCCAAATGCATGATAAATATTATCCTCACAAAGCCCAACACCCCAGCCGAACAACTCAGCACTAAATTGGACTTCGAAAAAACCCTCTTTCTCGACCGCGACGTCATCTCACTTGAAGGCGACAACAAAAAAGAAATCCTCAAAGCCATCGATCGCGCGCATAGCAAAAAACAACTCGTTATCTACAACGCCACATCCGAAGACATGCTGCGCTTCATCATCGAAAAAACACACGTGGATATCGTTATGGGTATGGAACAGATATTTGAAAAAGACAGTTTGCATTTTGTTCGCGGCGGGATTGATCAAATACTTTGTACATTCGCTAAAAAAACAAATAAGACGTTTGGTTTCTCTTTTGCTAATATCCTCAATAGCCCTAATCGCCCTAAAATCATCCGCCGCATCATGTTCAACCTCTCATTATGCCAGAAATATAAATTACCTGTACTTCTCAGTAATTTTAGTACGGATGTATCTGAAATGAGAGGCGCGAAGGATTTAGCGGCACTGGAGAGGGTGATGAGAAAGAGATCACAGAAATAATTTTCTTTTTTTTGGTACAAAAAAAGGGATAGATGGAGTTGAGAAGAAATTCACATTTTCTTTTTTATTTTTTCAATATCTGCTTTTAGTTTTTCCAAGTCATTTTTGAGAACTAGCCAAACTCTTTCAACTTCAATACCAAAATACGCATGAGTTATAATGTCTCTCATTCCTGCAATCTTTTTCCATTCAATTGTAGGGTGTTTCTGTCTAAATTCGACCGGAAGGTTTTTCACCGCTTCTCCTATTATTTCTAAGCGTCTTGTTACTGCATCTTGCGTTTTGGCATCATTTGAAAATGATTCTTGTGTGTATTTTTTAGTATATTCTTCTATCTTTACAATAGATTCAAAAATATCACCCAGTAAGATTTGAGGTTCTCTTTTCATATTATTTTTATCTCTTCTTCTTTGATTCTTTCTTTTAGAAAAGGATGAACAATAGAATATTCTACTAAATCAATTTTCTTCTTAAGTTTCTCTTCGAGCTCTATTTTTAATCCTACCATATCTAATAGACTTTTTTTTCCTTTGAATTTAATCAGCAAGTCAATATCACTTTTTTTTGTCTGTTCCCCACGTGCATATGACCCAAAAATACCTGCTTTCACTACATTATTTCTCTTTAGGATAGGAATTATTCTTCTTTTAAGTAAAGTGAGGGATGCGTTCATGTAATCTAGTAGGAGTAGATTCTATTTAAGATTTTCTCATTTTCCCACCAAAACATTTATAAATAAGCACCACTTTTAAGTGTCTACATGACATTAGACCGATTATTAGGACGAGCAGCACTTGTAGCAAGCGTATCTTTATTTGGGTATAATTGTGATACGTCTGACCCAGTTTCTTGCGTGAAAGATACCGATTGCAAAGAGGAGCAGGCGTGTGTTAGTGGTGTCTGTCAGCAGCAAGGAACGTATGGAGGGGATGCTTCAAGTGATAGTTCGGGGAAGTATACGTGTGAAAGTGGTGCAAAGATGGTGTATGAACGATGTTATAAATCTTCTAGTGTTGATGATGCTGAAAAAAGATATCAACATCTGTTAACTGAGTGTAAAGAGGAAATCACTAAAGGAAAAAAAAAATTTAGCGAATGGGGCGATGACTATTTTAATTGTATGTATAATGCTTGTGCTTCAGGATACAAAGACTACCTCACTACTCAAAAATGTGAAATATTTTGGCCTTAACTTTTTTCTATTACCTTTATTTACGCTATCCATTGTCGTTAAGTTTATAAATTAACAAACATTGTTTCTATTTTAGGACAATGATTGAAAAAAAGAGGTTTGTTTGGTTATGTACTATATTATTCTTTGTATCCATTATAGTTGTTTATGCTGTTCCTTCTTCACATGATGCTTTAGGTTTAATACTAACAAATACATGTTCGAAGACGGGTACAAAAGAAATTTTCACTACACTGGAAAATGGCAACTGGGAGCCAGATGATTATGGGGCATGTGATGGTGATGATTTTACTACTACGACTGGTAACGAAGGATGTGATGTTTTAATTGTCAATTATGATTCAGACCCTGATGATTGTGCACAGTATAGAATTAATAATATGTTTGTGCTCAGAAGTAATAAAGATCAATATGTAACACTTTCAACAACGAGCAAGGATTATAGTGATGAAGGTAACGATGAAGGTGCACAATGTTTTACAGATGTGAAATGGCGTTCCAATTCTGCCACATCTTATATTTGTAGTTATGATCAATCTAATTCTCGACATAAGTGGTATGATTGCAATACAAATTCTGTGAAAGAGATATTAAAAATTCCTAAAACCCCAGGTTCTAAAGAATTTGGGATGTATATTTGTTTAGCGAGAAATACAGGGGGATACATTTGGAAAGATATAACTGATTTAAGTGATGAAACTATCGATCAAGACTCTGACGGGGTTCCTGATGATTTTGATTGTGCTAAAGATAATGATCAAATCTATCCTTCTTTCCCAAAAGATTGCGTTCAACCAGATAAAGAAGGTAAAGTCGGAAAAGATAAAGTTGTATGTATTGTTAAAGCTGCAGACGAAGTCGCCGGTAATGACATCGACGAAAACTGCGATGGCAAAAAAACAACAGACGCCGATGAAGACAAAGATTCATGTACAGATGGTAAGTTAAATTCTGGTGGCGTTGCGTATTTCTGGATGCCCGATGCACTTAAAAGTCAGCAATGTTGCGGCGACGACTCCGACGACTTTGGCAAAATCTTTTCAACGGATGCGGGCGAAAGAGTATGTCTTAACAAAGACCCCAAAAAAGTAGGAGTGGTTGGCGGTGTCGAACAAGTTGTTGGTAAAACTTCCTGTAATGGCGACTGGTGCGCTCCGCTTGCGAGCAGTGATAATGTTGATTTTCATATCTTCACTCTTAAACAATCTGGGAAAGAAGCGTATGATGTTGTGTCAAATGGAGAGAAATGGCAGGCATGTGCACAAAGTGCTCCTGTAACTCTTGCTACACCAATTGGTGAAAAAGCGACAGTTGCCCACGGTTTTTCTTGTTATCAAGAAGGCGATCATTGGAGCTGGGTTTATTGTAAAGCAAAAGCGAGTAATGAGCAAGTACAAGACTCTGTAGATAATGGCATAAAAAATCGTGTAGAAGGTGATGGATTGTTTGCATTGCCTTTGCTTACTGGAAAAGACGCTAAATCCGAAGGAAAATCTTCAATAGTTATTGATATTAGTAAAAGTTATAGCACTTTTTACAATGACAAAAGTTTTGATCTAATTAAACCAGATGGTAAAGAACAATACCTTGAAGCGTATATCCGATTTACGCCCCAAAAAATTACATACCCTGCCACTGTCAATCTGAAAATCCGTGGTCCAAAAGTAGAGAAAGAAACTATCATCTATTTCGACCAATCCATCTTAGGTTACGCCACCAACACGCCATTATTAGAACCTAATCGCTGGATTCATGTGAAAATCCCATTACCTACTTTATATGACGTTACTTCATTAGAATTTAAGTCATCACCTGAAGAAAATACCATTGAAATACGTAACGTCTATCTCACTTATGGCGATAAACCAAAAATTTGTTCCGGCGAAGCGAGCACTGAACAAAGTGCGTGGTTGGATGATTTAGATTGGTTTGAAGAAGGAAAGAAGGTCACTGGTGAAAAACTGTGTAATGTTCTATTTGATCCAAAATATGTCGCGGATGAAAAATACAAAGGCACCGCCTGGTTAGGAAACGAAGGACGTTGTTGTGGTAATAATGATAAACCAGAATACTACGCCGGTAAAAGTACTCCAATCAACGAAAAAGACTACTACGGCTGCTGGAATTCCGAACCAGTCAAAGCAAATAGTCGTGTGATGGATGTGGAGGTGGGTGTGGAGTATACGGTAGAGAGCAAAGATATAACATATCCTGCGCAAGCTGTTGGCGTTTCCGTTAAGCTTACTGAGAGTGCCCAGTGGTCATATTGCGCTTCGCAGCTTAAAAAATATTATAAAGGGGAATCTTTGTATGCCGAATGTACACAAAAAGACGATGCGAAAATAAATAAGGAGAAAACAGAGTTTATGTTAGACTTACCTCGTCCTATTACTAATTTAGATATTTATTGGGATGTAAGCGGTACAAAAGGGTGTTCAGAATCTGAGGTAAAAGCAAGTGCTTCTTTTTTCTTGAAAGATCAAAAAATTTCTTCAACTCCCTACATTTTTGTTAAAGTGCTAGAATGTAATGACGATTGTACAGTGTGCCATGGTGACCTCTCTCCTGAAAATAATGCATTTGCAGATAAAATAGTTCTTAACACCGAAAAAGCAGGCCAAAAAATCAATATTTACGGCTTATTTGCTCGTTCAAATGAAGGAAAAACAATTTTTCAAGATAATCGTCAAATTTCCGCAGCTGATGGCAACGTATTATTACAAACTATTGAACCCTCTCTTAAGATTGAAGCGAGTTCTACTAATAATAAGGTTTCTATAAGTGCATTTAAAGAAGTATCTGGTACACAGATTTTTGCAACTACTCGTGAAGCGGTTATTGGAGATGCAAAAAAACAAAGTCTTACCCAATCATTCACTTTCTCCTGCACCCCTCTTTCCGACTCCCAATCTCCTGAAAAATCTTCTGAATGTACCTATCCTCTCCCTGGTGAACCACCGTTCACTATCACTAATCCGCATCCGGATTTATATGAATTATATTTTGTGGAAAAAGATGAGAAAGGTGTATTGAAAGAAACACTTATCACATCTGCTAAAAGTACATTTAACGCTCAAGGTAATATTCGGGTTAAAAAACTTGCCCAACAAGTGATATACACAAGCGATGGGACTAGTGCTGATTTTTATGGGTGTAATGCGGCAGGATACTTGATTGGTGAGAGTAAAGTTACAGCTGAGAATAACAAATGGTATTGTACTACTGCTGGTTCCAAATACTTCTGTGCACCTTCTGTTGAAAAAACGATCGGTGTCGATAAATATACAGTTATCGATTCATGGAGCGATCAAAAATTAGACCGAGTTGGTTATGATTTAACAAAAGATAAAACGTTTGATTTGAAAACCTATGTGCCGCAGTTACGTCAAATTCATGATACACCAATCGAGGCTGTTGAACGTAATCATAGTTCACAGGTATTAGCTACTCGTAATTTTATCCCTAATGCGGAATTTATCACTAAAAATAATAAGATTCCTGGTTGGGACTTATTCAAAGAAAATGTTGTGGTTCAAGTTGAATTTTTAAGTGGAAAAGATAAAGTGATGACGTTGAAAGACAATGAAATTTTACGTTCCGAACGTATTGCTATTCCTCCTAATAGTAATTTACAGTTTAGTGCGGAGACAGGCACTTGTACTCCAAAAATATTATTAAAAGGTACACAAGAAGTTTCTTCATCTTCTATTGATACAGGTGATGCTCGGTATCTTATCTTAGAATTTAGAGGTCCATGTACGATACATAAGCCTTTCCTCCAATTAGTAGATGACAAAGGTGCGGTGAAAGAATATAATTATGTCAATCCTACTGAAATTTCACGGGCGGGGATTGGCTGTTGTCCTGATAATTCTTGTTGGAACGGCTACGCCTGCGTCGAAGACATGACCCCATTTTCCCAATTCGCTGAACATATCTCCGATGGCCGAGATTATAGATGCATCGAAGGAACTTGGACATCCTCACCTGTTAAATACAGTTGGAATGGAGATCAATGGGGTTTTTGTCCTAAAGACAACCAATGTTTCGTTCGCCCCTCCGACCCCACAAACGCCCTAGTTCAATCTAAATTCACCATTAAAGACATATATACCAAAGATAAAAACTTCCCATTATGCATCAACGACAAAGAATCCATCCTCGATCATTACTGTGACAACGGTGACTGGACCTCTCGCACTAAATTCATTGCCTCCAAATTAATCGACATCGCCGGTGATGACCACTATACACTTTACTGCGCCCCTCCGCAACAAGTTTTCCTCGAATACGATAACAAACAACAATATATCTTTGGTGAAACCCCAGTCAAAGAAGAACCTAAACCCAAAGAGTTTAACCAAGCCAAAGATACCAAACCCATCCAACCTTCCTGCTTTGGCTTCACCCCTGAAATAAGTAAATCACTTGGACTAACTGGTTTAGACAAAGAAGACCGCTGCATCAACAACGTCTGTGTCTTAAAATTCCAAGACTCCGGCACAACCAAAACCGCCTTCGCAACCACTCTCAACAAAGCCGCAACCGACCCTACCTCATTTATGAAAGCCTTGAACCTCGAACCAGCTGACGTTCCTACTCGCTGCAAAGCAACAGACGCAGAGAAAGACAAATTCGTCAAATGTTCATTAGAAGGCCTCGACACCAAAGGCGAATTATGGTACTCCCCTTCGTTCAATGCCATCATGTATAGTAAAGACGGCATCACCACAAGTACATCCATTACAGATACAATTTTAAAATTCTTCAAAGACCTCTTCAGTAAAACAACCACTCCTGAAGGTAAATTACCTCTCAAATTACTTACTGACGCAAAGAATGTTAAAGATATCTATCTCTTGCACCAAGGTGAGAAACAAGTTACCGCCATAACCGAAATCCGCGGCTCAAATACGACTTTAATTGCTGAATACAAAGGCTTCACCACTCCTATTTGCCAATATATGACTAATTTCATTTCCAACGACCCTAATTTAAAAGAGCAAGCATTACATAAATTCACCGGCCAAGACAAAGTCCGCTGTTACATAACTGACGACAACACCCAACGTGTAGAAGCAACCGAAGGCATTGACATCTTCTGGCCCAAGTTAACTGGGATGCTACGGGTGGAAGAACAAGAATAATCTCTTCTGGCCATTCTCCCCCAGAGATACATTTTTAAGTCTCTTCCCCTTTCTTTTCCTCAATGGTACAAAAGAGGTCATTTTTACATTCTCGTAGAGCTCAAGTCACTATTTTTATGATTGTCGGACTTCTTATTCTCTTCGTAGCCATTTTTCTCATCCAACTCACCTCATCCATCAGAAAAGAACAATTAACCGGCCAGCAAGAAAAAGTATTTGGCAACTTATTTCAAAAAGAAGGCCTGCGCATCGGCGTCGAAGACTGCTTTCATGACATCCTCGAAGAAGGCATCATCTTGCTTGGCAAACAAGGCCGTATTTGGAGTGACCAACCCGGCGGCAGCCTTGAATTCGTTGAAAGCGTTACCGGCACAACTCCTCTTGGTTCCAAAGATCGCATCGCCTACGCCATCACAAATGAAATCTACCCCAAAGACATTCAATCCGAAAACCCCTACCCTTGTGATGAATTCAACAAAGACCAACCCTGCCCCTACATCTTTCCTGATTCCCAATACGGTTTCGGCGAAATTCAACTCCGCAAAGACGTTATAGAAAAAGATCTCCTCGCCTACACCCAAGCCAAAATCAAACCTTGTGTTGAAGAACTTATTGGAAGTAAAACAAATCCAAACATTAAAATCACATCCGACGAATTAGATTTACACCTCAAACTCGAAAACGACGGCATCAACGTCCAAGTAAAATATCCCTTAACATTAAAATTAGGCGGCGAAGAATTATTTCACATCGCCGACTTCGACTTCTTCTACGATTCTTTATTCAAAAGCTTCTTAGACGCCGCCGTCGTTTTTCCATTACAATGGGATCAGAAATTTGTTGACTTTGAGTACACCACAGATACATTAAAAACTCTTACATTCACGTATGCTTCCAGAAAAAGTATTAATGGAGAGAAATGTGTGACCGAAAAAACCTATTACAACTGCCAACGTAAACTATTCAACGAAAAATTCAATAGTTTGGACATCTCATTAGAAAAGAAATCAATGGATAATGGCGACGACCTATTTATTTTCACTCTTCCTGCAAGTTCTATCCTAGAAAAAATGCCAAAGACATATACATTCCAATTCGCTCGGCAAAACCGTCCTCCTGCCTTAGATTATGTTAACCGTTCTCAATGTTTGAATAATGAAGATCCAACTAAAAATTACGATTACTTGGTCATCCCTGACGATAAAGAATTAGGGAATATTGACATCCAATTACACGCCAAAGACGCTGATGAAGATGAAAAAATAGAATATTCCTTTGAAAATATCAATCCTGCACTTCCTGCAGATAATAATAAACTATTAAAAGGATATTTTGTAGTTTCTGCAGAGGATGTAAAATCATTATTAGGATCTTATACTTTTAAAGCAATTGCTACAGACACACACAAATCCAAAGATTTTCAGAATGTTCGCATCTTAATCGACCGTCCTATCGAAACTAGTTTCTCAATTGATATACCAGGGTACAAATTTAATGGAAAAGAGTATAACACCCAATTCAATAAAAAAAATGGATATTTCATCTCTCCAGAAGATCCGTTTTTTTTAACTATCACTGTGCCGGAGGAGTCTAAAGTTCATGGTGTGAAACAAAAGGTGATCTTAACATATGAAAACGATAAATCAGAAAAAGTCAGTTGGGAAATTCCTAAAGATATTCCTATTACAAAACAAGAAACTCTCCTATTCCCTGCTCAAACAAAAGCAACAGATTTCAATAATCAAGATATAAGTGCATTTAATAATTACCCTTCTTCCCCACTTAAAACAATCACTGAAAACGGCAAATTAAAAATTTCATTTTCCGCCGCATATTGCCAGGAGAAAGAAGAGAATAAAAAAATAATTACTCCACCCTCTCAAGAAGCAACCATTCAAGTAAAAGAGTGCATACTACATTATAATCCGGAGCATCCTAATCCTTATATTCCCAACAAAGAGTTTCACAACTTAAAATACAAATTAGATAAATCCGGGAAAACAGATTTCAATCAAGAACCTGTAGATGAAAAAATATCTCCATTCTTAGCACATCACAAATGCTGTAAAGACTGGAAAATAATTAAAGAAAAAAATATACCTTGTTACGAAGAACCACCTAAATTTGGCTGTTTTGGCAAATCCGAAGAAGGGAAAAAATCTCCCGGTGAATTATTAGAGAAAAAAACATACACTTATTTTTGTCCAGGCGATAGAGGAAATATTTGTGGAGGAACTGGCCATGAAAATGATGTATACGAATCCCAAAAGAGATGCGGAAAAACAAAATGTGAAACAGATGACAAAGAATGTGATGCTACAACTTGCATAAACGTCGCTCCAAAATGCGAAGGGAAACCCCAATGGCATTTACCACCAGGTCCAAAAAGTTTTTTTTGTCATGGCAAAATCGGTTGCGGCGAAAAAAAACAAGCCTGTGAATCATTTGTTGTCGACGAAAACGATGATAACATATTTGGTGAAGGAGATAGTTGTGGGGCGTGTAGTTCTACACATAAATGTATAGATTTAACCACTGGACAAAATGGAGTGTGCGAGATTACTATAAAAGAAAGATGTAAGGTGCCAGCTAAACCATGAAATCTTATTTTTTCATTTTAACCTTACTCATTATTATATTTCCCTTTTCACTCTCTGCACAATCCGGTTGCTTCATTTCCAAAGACAGCTCATTCTACTGCCAAACCATCGACAAAGAACAAGCAATCGAAGAATGCCAAAACAAACAATGCAATCTTGAAACATCTTTCATCGAAAATAAAGACTGCACCAAAGAAAACTTCCCGCAATGCGAACAAATCCTCTGCAAAAGTTCCTGTCAACAAGATTTCTTAGGCAACTGCCTCAGCGGCCCCATCCCCGACGACAACAAAGAAGAATGGTGTACTCCCGGCTGCTGCGCCTATCTTGCCAATGAACAAGTAAAATGCTCTTATCAAAACCGCAAAGGCATCTGTGAAGCCCAAGCTCGAAATAAAAATGAACCTGAATTTTATTACCAACCACTCGACAAACAATCCTGCGAATCTCTTTGCACAACCAAAATTGCAACCATCCAAGATCTAGAAGAAAATGATTTTCTCATCTACAAAGTCCAATCCTTTAAAACCATTTCTAACAATTCAACCCCCTCTCAACCCACAACAGAAAAAACAAAAACAGAATCAAAAACTTCACCAACAGAAAAAAAAGAATCCTCCAGCAATAGTTTCATTTGGCTTTTAGCAATAATTATCTTTGCCGGCATTAGCTATTACTTCTACACCCGGCAACAAAAACACCAATCGCCAACTGAAGAAGTGCGTTTAACACAACCCGAATCTCTCTTCACAACTTCCTCCACCTCACTAATCCCTCAATTCAATTTCAAAACCACTCCTCAAAGTGAAGCTTTAAAACATCTTCACACAACTAAAGTCAAAGAACACGAACGCGACGACTTCTTCCAAACATTTGGCAATTTTGCAACCAAAGCCCAATACGAAGGCAGCCATCTTAAAACATTAAAAAACATCGTCGAACTCTACGAACGAAAAAAATTATCCATTCCCCCAACCCTCACCCCTAAAGAAAAAAAAGCTTTAGACTTATTGCAAGACTTAGTCTCAAAAACAAAACAACAAACTCCTTCCTCCCCTCCTCAAATTTCCATTCAATCCAAACCTCAACCCAAGCCCCAACCTAAACTCTCCCCTCTCCAACAGAAAAAAAAGAAAGAACTCGATGACGTCCTTTCCGCATTGCGTCAAATCAGCAAAAACACTTAAAAATCCATTTACCCCCACCTAAAACCATTTAAAAATATCAAAAACCACAATTTTTCCCAAATTCTCCCCTATTTTAGCTCCAAACATTTATAAACGTCTACTGTTTTATCTGCTCTATTAAATGGTACGCATAAAAAGAGGTAGATGCCGGGTAGTTTTTGCTATATTTCTACTTATTTTTCTCTCATTCATTCTCACCTCGAGCCTTTCCGTTTCCGCCGAAACAACCGGCTGTTACACTAATCCTAAAGCCACTGAAGATTTATATTGCGCTGCAAGCATCACCGACACTATTGCTAAAGCCGATTGCGACAAAGACCCTACATGTAAATTCGACCAATCTTTCACCCCCCAAATCGACTGTAAAACCTTAGCTGTCTGCGCCAAAGTCACCTGCGACGTCGACTGTCAAGAACACGCTCTGGGCAAATGTACTTCTTTGGGCGGCAAAGCCGTTTCTGATGAAGAATATACCTTAAAATGTTCTCCAGGTTGTTGTAAAGTCGGCAATTTTTGTCAATATAATCTCATTAAATTTCAATGCGACCAACAAGCAAAATTAAAAGGCCTAGAAAATCCTATTTTTGACATTGGTCCGCCAATGGATGCTCAGAAATGCGCCCAAACAATCTGCGCACTCGATCTCAAATCCGAAAAATTAAAAATAACTGTGGTGGCGATTATTGATGGACAAGAAGTTCCTATTCCCAGTGCCACAATAACTATCGAAGGGAAAAAAGAGCCCTTCCAGTATTCCTCAAGCCTAAATATAATTGAGTTAAACCCTGGCATATATCTCTTAAAAGTCAACGCCGTCGGCTATCTCACAACCTCCCTCTCCGTCACCATCAAATCCGACCAAGAAAACACCCAAAAAATAATTTTACAAAAAGCTCAAGGCACCGGTAAACTATCTGGCATCGTCAAACAAAAAACAGACGACAAAACCCAGCCTTCTCCAGCGTTAAACGCACTCATTACTTGGGAAGGCCCTCTAATCGACAAATTACAACTCACTCCAGTCGCAAACAAAGACGGCAAATTCTCAATTGAAAATCTTCCCCTTGGGAAATATACATTTACCATCAGTCAAATAGGCTACACCTCTATTACTAAAATTATTGACATCACCGCAACAGAATTACCTCTGCAAGAATTTATTCTCGAATCCATTCCTAAACAAGGAGTTCAAGGTATAGTTTTCGAAGATATCAATACCAATGGTATCCAAGATAAAAATGAAAAAGGTATAAATAACGCTAAAATCATCATCGACGGCGTCTTACGTGGCTTTTCCACAAAAGAAGGCAAATTCGACATCCCCATCACTCTAAAAGCAAAAGAAGGCAAAGAAAAACATAGTATTCTTGCTACATACGCCGGCACACAATCTAAACAACAAGACTTCTTTGAAATAACCAAAGGCCAAAAAGTAGAAAAAAACATCCCTCTCATTTCGTACAAAGGCATCTGCGTCGAAGGCATAACCAAACCCGTTGAATCCTTCTCTACAAATCACGTTCCCGGCAAAAAAGAAGTTCTGTTGCAATGGATCAGGCCTTGTCCAGAAATCATCAAATACGAACTTAAAATAACTGAACAATCAACCAAAAAAACAACCTCAATCAATCTCGGCCCAACCGATTTGCAATATATAGACACCAACGTCCAATGGCAAGAAACCTATACCTATGAACTTCTCGCAATCTACGGCAAAGGCCCAACAGACAAACCTGCAACCCAAACCATCACTCTCGGCAACAAAGAATGTGAAAACAAGTTCACTCCTCAAAGTTCAGCCAAATTCTGCCTATCCGGCAATTCCGATACCAGAAAAACCATTTGGTATTGCGACGAACAAAATAAACTCCAACCCTACACCTCCTGTAAAGACAAAGACGCTTCAGGTGACGATTACTACTGCGCTCAACTCACAAAAACAGTAGCCGACTGTAAAAACGCTGACCTCTGCCGTAAAGCCGGCAATCCTTTCGGGTTATATTATCAAAAAGACCTCTGTTATGGCACTCCTGAAGCTGAACTCACTACAGAAAGCGACACCAAATCCGCAAAAAATTTCTGCTACTTCGACTACTCCTCTCCTCTCGTCGACTACACTTCCTCCATTGCCGACCAATGTAACAGCTGTACCTCAATCAATAATTGCTTTCAATACAACAGCAAAAAATCCTGTGAAATTAACAACTGTCTTTCCACAGAATGCCACTGGCTTGCTGGCGCAGACAATCCCTCTTTAATCACCTATGGTGACATCCAACTTCCTACTCAAGTAACCCAAGAAACCGGCACTGGCTACTGCCTACCTAAAGAATATGACAACGATGACAAATGTACTCTCTGCGGCCCTAACGTCCCTCCTTCCACACTATTCGAAAACCATTACTGTACTGCTGATATTTGTACCTCTCTTGGCCATTGTTTCTCCGATCCACAACTCAAAGAATGTACCAGTTGCGGAAAAATTCCCACTCCAAAATCGAACTGCTACACTTACACCACAGAAAAAGAATGTGCCGGCAATGAAAACGTTGAAATCATCAACGGCATCGTAAAACCATCAAAAGACAAATGCGGCTGGAATCGTTGCCGCTGGAACGGAGAGAAAGATATCAGCGGCGCTAACTGTATCAAAGATAGCGACGGCGATGAAAAAGACGACTGCGAAGAATTCACGCTAGATACCGAACGTCTCTCCTGCAAAGTCGATATGACCCCCCCTAAAACCACTATTAAAAGCACCGGCAAAAATATTCTTTCCTTCGGCTACCCTAACATCCTCTTCAATGGCGACGACAGCTCTCATCTTACTCCCTTCCAACGCAGCCCACTACAAACACTCAACTATTGCCTCACCAGCGCCGAAGCCGGCGCCCAAACTCTTTGTACTAATTTCAGCACAGTCTCCTACAACGGCAATAAAGTCCAGCCTGAAGAACTCAACGTTGCCGTCTTAAAAACGTCCGACATCCTCACAAAAAAAATCCCCGGCGCAGTATACAGCCTCCAATTTTACTCTAAAGACAAATATCATAATCAAGAAGATTTACAGCAAGCTTTTTTTTACGTCGACACTCTTCGTCCCGAATTTGAAATCGTCGCCGAACCAAAAACAACGAAAGACACAACCATTCTCAACGTTGCATTAAAAGAACCCAAAGAACCAGTTATCTGCAACATCACACTCACTTCTCTTATTCCTGAAGGTGAACAGTTCACCAAAAACATCCCTCGCACCTCAACAACAACAGCAGTTTCATTCGACAACTTAAAAGGCGTCAAGTATAACATCTCCACTTCCTGCACCGACGATCAAGGCAATACAAATACGAAAGACCAACTCACACTCTTCGACCTTGATCAAAACATCGACGTCATCTACCCTTCGTTCAACGGCATAATTTCCAAAACAGAAATCCCATTTAAAATCCACACAGATGTCGCCGCCACTTGCGCATTATACGACACCAAAACCCAATCCAAAATCATTGAATTTAATATCATTGACGAGGTCGGCAAAGAACACGAAACACCTATATTAGAAGGCTTCATTGAACGCGAATACATCGGCGAACATAAAATCCTCTGCGCCGAAGTCATCAATCCCACTAAAACTCACACCGATTACTTCGCGTTCACTATCGACTTCACCCCCCCTCAAACCCAAATCTCATTAACGGAAGGCAAACGTATTGAAATGCCCGTAACGTATGGCTGGGAAGAATTCTTCATTTCAAAAGCAACCGCCGCTTTCAGCTGCACAAGTGAAGGCTACCCTTGCGATAAAACATATTACTGTCTAGGCAACGGCTGCGAATCCATCAAAAACACTAATTACAAAGAATACACCGCCGAATTCGAAGTAACCAACTCTTCAACAATTTGTTATTACTCAACCGATATTGGAAAAACAATCTTCTATCAACCAACGTGCGGCACCATAACCATCGACGGCTACGGCATCCACTTAGAAAAACCACTCTTGCATTATTATAACAATCAACAATGGGGCGTCAGTAACACTGTACCATTCTTATGGCAATTCGCAACCCGCATCCCCACAACACAATGTAAATACGATTTTGTTCCTTCATTTTCCTACGCCGACGTCCCTTCATTTAAAATTCTGCAACCAACCGCCGATAAAAACTACCAAGTCCCTCTCTTCCCCAACGAATCCGGCACCGCACCATACGATCCAAAAGGCAGCATCAAAGAACTCTTTGTCCGCTGTGAAAATAGCGATGGCGAACTCTCTCCTGAACAAAAAATGAACCTCGAATACGACCCAACTCCTCCAATTATCCTCGAAACCAAAACCACCCCTAATCCTGTTTTAGAAGGCATAAAAACCACCATTACAATAAAAACAGACGACAAAACTCTCTGCAAATTCAGCGATAAAGGCCATACGGGTTATGAATCCATGCCCTACGCCTTCCCCGGCGCCGAATCAGATATCGAAAAGTCATTGGCTGCAACAAAACGTATCCTCACCCAAGACCACACTACTGATTTTTTTGTCAACACATTTGTCGGACTCAAAAAAGTTTTCCCCCTCACCTTCCGCTGTAAAAATGGTGCCGGCGACCTCTCCAATCTCAGTTCGCTCAACTTAACCGTCGATTACAGCCAGCTTGGCGGCATACTTTCATTTAGTCCAAATAAAGAAACATATCCTACAACCAACATCAATCTCCAAATCATCACCTCAAAAAAAGCCAAATGCACTTATAGCGCACCAAATAGTGTACCAAGTACCTCTAATCTCAGTTCTAATACCTCTGCCAACAGCAACCTCAAAATCCCTCTCGATGGTGCTGGCACAACCACTCACTCAAAATCACTAACTAACGTAAAAGAAGGCACATACCAATATCCCTTCAGTTGTGTTATGGGTGAACATACAGTCCAAGGCATGTTCGACTTTACAATCGATTTAACATTCCCTCAAATCACATCAGTGGAAGATGGCAAATATACCTGCGGATCAAGCGACATCGCAGTAATGGTCTACAGTAATAAAAAAAATATCACAACCTACTATTACGAAGTCTACGACGTTGGCATCAAAGAACCAGAAACTAATTCGCAACCATTAAACGCAATCAACTCAACTAAAGATTATATCTCATACTACACTTCTACTTCAACTGCCTGGAAACCATCAATTTCAACTCAATCTGCCGCTAATTCCACAACATCCATAACTTCATCTCAAACTACTCTTCCTCCTGATGCCACAGTCAAAGGCACACTCATCCTCAATGCCACCGTGCCATATGCTTCTCCTATTTTAATTCCCACAACCAATCTCAACAATACTCACACTTACGTCACAAGACTAAAAGCCCAAGATATCATTGGTCGTTGGAGTGCCTTTGTTGCAAGTGATGGCATCATGCTCACAAACAAAACGTACGGTGCATGCGCCAACGATACAAAAGCTCCAACAATCGACTTCACCTCTAATGAAAGCTGTTCCTCCATCCTCGTCGAATTACATTGCCTTGATACGCAAGTTGGCTGTAAAGCATTAAAATACGGCCAAGCTATCAATGCCAAAGAGTGCACACCCAACAAACCCTACAGCGGCGAAAAAATTGAAATTATCAAAAGTGGCACTATTTGTTACACCACCACAGATTACACCAACAACTCTCTGAGTTCATTAAAAACCTACAGCCAAAAAGACAGTGATGGTGATGGCATTGCCGATTCCTGTGACAGTTGCTCTAAAACAAGCAAAGGCACACTCCCTAATCAACAAGGTTGCGGACCAAATGATCTAACCGAACTGGAAAAAAAGAAAGATACTGATGGTGATGGCTTGCCTGATATCTGGGAACAACAATATAATAGTGAAGACTGCCCTTTAAACTACAAAAATCAAGACTCCAATGGTGACGGCGTTAAAGACACCGACGAAGATTACGATGCTGATGAAACCTCAAATTATATTGAATACACAAGCTACCAAGACCCTTGTGTTAAAGACGGCATTCAAAAAACAGAGGAAGAAATTAAAACCGTAAAAGACAAAACTCCTCTTTCTGATATCACTTCTCAAGAAAGTTCTCTTCTCCCTTGGATTTTCCTATTTATCGGTCTCTTCCTTATCGCCGGCGGCGTCGGCTATTTAGTATATTATTATAACTATACCCCTGCCGGTAAAAGTTCAGGCACCAAAAGCATTGGCCCAACCCCCGTAGGTCGTGCTCAACCTTCCTCAACAGGTCCTGGCACAAAAACCCCAAGTGGTCTTCGCGACAAATTCTTAGCCTTCGAACATAAAGAACAAGACAAATTAAAATCTCGCATGCGCGAATCCGTCTTTAGTACATTTAGTAAAGATTCCAAAACCATCCCCCACCTAGACAATATCATTCAGAAGAAAACAGACGCCCTCCCTGCAATACAACAAGCTGCTCAGAAATACGCCGACCATAAAGACGAAATCAAACCAGGTCTGAAACCAGCTGAACGTAGCGTCTTTGACAAATTAGAAAATATCGCACAGAAAACCCAAGACAAAAAAATCGAAGACGTCGTCAGCCAAAAACAAGCAGACGATCTATTTGCCAAACTCCGTCAAATCTCTGACAAACGAAAAACAACCAAAAAGTAAAATCAATATACAAAGAAACAAAATAAACTCACATTCAAAAATGATTAAAAAACAAAAAAAATCAAAATCTCACTTGAACAAAAAAGCCATGGGTGTCGGCCAAGTTTTCGTCTTTATCATCGCGGCGTTAAGTTTCGCGCTCATCATGATCTTCGGCTATAAGATGATTAGTGGTTTCATCATTAGCGGCGAGAAAGTCGAATTCGCCAAATTCAGCAGCGATCTTTCTAGTAGCGTCCAAAAAATTTATACGGAATATGGTGCCGTCCGCGTCAAAGACTTCCGTGTTCCTGGCAGTTATAATAAAATTTGTTTTGTTGATATGGATTGGCAAGCAACTAACGAAGAAATAGATGAATTATGCGCACAAGATGCACTCGCCTGCAGCGTCTGGCAAGATGCCATCACTCCAAATCCCAATAATAACAACAAACCTGGCGGTTACGCTGCAATAGATCAAAACGTCTTCCTCACCCCTACGGCATTAACGCCAATAAAAGTATACAAAATATCTGTTGTCAAAGCAATCGAAGAAACTGCCGACCCTGAAGATACAATTCCCGTAGGCTTCATCTGCCAAGAAATCAAACGTGGTTTCTTCCGTCTACTTCTCGAAGGTAAAGGTGACAAAACCCAACTCCAATTCACCTCTATAACTGCGGAAGAATAAACCTATGACGTTCACCAAAAAAGCACAACTCGAACTAGGCTTCAATTGGATTTATATGCTAGTCGCCGGCGGCGTTATTCTTTTATTCTTTGTTGGCATCGTCGTCAAAGAAAAATTTAAAGCTGAAGAAAGTTTAGGCCAAGATTTAGTAAGAACTATGGAATCATTATTTACTGGCGCCCAAGTCTCCGAAAAAACAAAAAATGTCATTGACATCGGCGGCCTAGCCGACTTTACTTTATACTTTGATTGCGAAGATCAAGTTACCACGTATGGTCTGAAAGAAACCAGCGCTCGCGCTGAAAATATTGTCGATCCCATCTTCAGTCCTAAAGAATTGAAAGCCACCAAAATGATTGCCTGGAGTTTGCCCTATAACTTCCCCTACAAAGTCGCGGACATGTTATTCATCACCTCTTCAAATACAAAATATTTTTTATACAGCGGCATAACAACTGACCTTTTCCTCAAAGAATTTCTCAAAGCCACCGGCACAGAATTCAATACTCAACAGCTCAACTCTGAAAAAGAATATCAAACCCTCGACCCTGGCAACAATTTCCAAATTCGCATTGTCGACTTCACCGGTCAATTAATCACTCCCACTAAAAAAACAATCCCCTCCAACTTACAAAAATTCGACAACGCTAAAGTAAGCGCTATCGTCTTCAGCGGCAAAAATACGTTCGACTACTATCAAAAACAAGGCACCATCTGGACAAAAAAAACCGTACTTCCTTTGCGTGTCATCTCTCTTTCCGACCAACGTGATGCCGCAAAATACGCCGCCATCTTCGCTCAAGATAAAGAAATGTATCGTTGCAACATGAAGAAAGCCTTCGCTCGTATGAAATATGTCACTGACATATATCAAAGCAAAGCAAAAACCGTTATTGACCATTACTCCCAAGATAAAACAAAAGTGGACGAATTTACTAAATCCACCGCCAGCGGCTGTTTGGGATATTATACTGAAAACGAACCAAACATTCAAAGCTCCCTCGACTCTTTATCCAATAAATTAACTGGCTGTCTCAACGACCCTACATTTACTTTATGCGAAAGACTCATTGACGCCGCAGATAATGTACAGAAAGCCAACCAAGGCTTATCCGAACACGGCGACTGCGTCGCATTATATTAAATAAAAAATTCACACCCTACTTCCCATGATTGCATCTAACAACAAAAAAGCTCAACTGCACATCACCGAAACCATCGCCGTCCTATTTATTTTTTTCATCTTAGTCGCCTTCGGCCTTATTTTCTACGCCCGCTACCAACAAACTGCCGTCCAAGAAAAACAAGAACAATTATTAGCTAGCAGAGCCATGGATACTACAGTCAAAGCATTATTCCTTCCTGAATTGATGTGTACCAAAGGTCAAGCCGAACACGAAGATAACTGCGTTGACTTAATCAAATTAAATGCCGCAACCCCCACTTCATCACCACCTCCTTCCCCTGAACCTACCACTCCCGAACCCACTCCTTCCAAACCTCTTATTCAACAAAAGAGCCATTTCCAAGACAATTCAGACTACTACTTCCAACTTTTCTCCTACAGCAACGTCACATTCATCCAAGTCTATCCAACATCACAACAATGGCAGATCTATAACAAACAAAAAATCAAAAAGAGCTCAGATGGTAAACAAATAAAAGATTGGACCCGTAAAGAACCAACCTATTTTACCATTACCTTGCGTGACGATCTCGCCGGTACCACTCCCCAATATCGTTACGGCTATGTCATTGTGGAGGCCTACTCATGAGATCACATCCTCTCAAATCAATCAAAATCAACCAAGTACATACAAAAAAAGCCCAGATGGAAATCATCGGCCTCGTCGTCATTGTCATTCTCTTAACTCTAGGCATGCTTTTCTTAGCCATGTTCGCATTAAATGAAGATACCAGTAAAAAAATCTTCACTCGCAAAGGCCTCGCCACCTCAACCGCTACTGCGTTGCTAAAAACCAACGTTGAATGCAATCAAGAGGGCGGTGAAAAAGTCTATCCTGCGCTAGGCAAAGACGTTCTCGAAGACTGTGCTAAAAATCCCCAAAGCCAAGGCAATTCGTTTTGTACCATTTACTCCTGCGACAACAAACATTGCTGTGATTATTTCAACGAAACAACTACTAAATTCCTCAACAGCACGCTTGGCAAATGGAACAAAAAATACGAATTCGAAGCAAAGCTAATCTACAAACAAGCCCAACCCCTTACTTTATCTGTAATCAAATCCAAAAAAGGCGGCTGTCCCAAAACCAAACCACGTGACACTTCCGGTTTAAATCCCATTACTGTAGAAGGTGGCGGTTTAATCGAAACCGTATTATATTTGTGCGACTAAGAGGTTTCTAAGCCAATTCACCTCTTAATTAAGACGCAAGGTTTATATATAAAATTACTCTTCAACTCCTAATTATAATATAATCAAACAATCGAGGTGTTATATGAAAACAAAAAAAGGGGAT
>Ga0209541_10004434_pt1 | contig 24897 bp, 38 predicted proteins | sample RifCSPlowO2_01_FD_184027 | JGI IMG/M metagenome (GOLD analysis project Ga0209541, IMG submission 184027) | Groundwater microbial communities from Rifle, Colorado - Rifle CSP2_plank lowO2_0.1 (SPAdes) (version 2) | ecosystem: Environmental > Aquatic > Deep subsurface > Groundwater | place... | reverse complement strand
TGTGATATATACAGGAACTGTAAAATAAAATCATGTAATAAATTAATATTTATATGCCAAAATTGCAAAAAGGACTTTCATGCTTGTTGTTCACAAGCATGCAGGAAAGAGCTACTCAGATGATATTAATTCTACAAGATCTTTATTAGAATCTACAAATTTAGGGATATAATTGTATTGGGGGACACATGCCTCTGCATTCAGTCCATCTTCTGTAATTCTTATCTTTCCATGAGTCTCAACATATTCATTGACATAAGGAACTAATTTCCTACTAACATTCCAATCAAAAAAGCTTACTAAGATATTATTGGCGCTGGACCATCTCTTTTTCCTTAATAAATCTGCTAATGAAAAAGCCATAACCTTTGCTCCAATTTCATTACTTAAATTTCCAAAATTTTTAACTTCTTCAATTTGGTCAACGTTAGGTCTTTTTCTTTGAGCAAAGTAAGTTTTTAGCATAGAATTAGTAACATAGGTTTTTCTAGAAGGGCTCAATATCTCTCCAACTTCTATTCCGCCCCACTCTCTTAATAGACCCACATCTAACTCTTTAACACTAAGAACTCTAGCTTCTAAATTTTTTACAGCTACTTTTAATTCTCCTACTGGAAGATATTGTCTAACACTATCTTTTATTCTATGAATATCTTTTATTTTAATACTGGCTGCAATTTTTTTCCCTCTTTCTACATGATCTACTAAAATCCTTGAAAGTTTTGTAACATCTCTCAAGCAGTCTCCCTCATCATCATATCCATTCAGAAAATCAAATAATGCTCTTTCAAAAACTCTAGCAATACCTGCTTGTACTCCTCTTGTTGTTACAATATCTTTAGCATAAACGTTAGATAATTCTCTTAATCCAGAACCCTCCATCTCAGATAAGCTATAAATTATAGGATAAATAGGACCAAAAAGTTTTCCTCTGTCTTCAGCGCTTTCTTTAGATCCTTTTTGCCTAGTTAACTGGGCAGCCATATTAATATACCAATGCAGATACACTTCTGGATGCAAATACGTTAATTTTAATTCTAATGGTAGTTCTTCAACTCTCTTTACTCCATCACTAAAAGAAAACAAATCTGTAAATCTTTCATGTCCCATTATTCTTACAAGCTGTTTATTTGCACAACTTTCCTTCTGAGGTTCAGCTGTTGCTTTAAGACAATGCCAAAAGCCATCGTTAAGTGCAGTCACTTCATGTTCATCAGTTACATAATCTCTAACATGACTTTCACTAGCTTTAAGCTTCTCCCATACATCAGAATATAATGGAACTTTTGAAGCAATAACTCTTCCAGCCATAGCTTGTTCAATTAATGTTTCTGTCATTCTTGTCATTTCTTCCTTTGGTAAAGGCTCTTTGCCTTGTGTAGCCAAATGATTCATATAATGTAGGGAGTGCCAGTATCTCTCTGCAGATAATTCCTCCCACATAACATATCTTTCTAATGATTCAGGTAATTCTTTTTCTATACTTGCAAACTGATAGAATGCTGGGTCTCTTTCATGAATATCAGGATATAATTTATCTAAAATAGATCTTTGTTCTCTTAATTTACTTCGAATCTCTTCAGGAATAAATGCACCCATAATCAAATCTGAAAAAATATATATTTAAGGAAATGCGTGGTCAACTATACAGTATTATAAAATCGGGCAAACATCCATCCTAAAACATAGAACATAACATAACTCTGAACTAGCCCAAAAAGAAAAGTCCAATCTAAGAAAGAAAAACCTATGGGATATTTCGCGATAATAAAAGCAGACTCGTAACTGCTAAACCAAACAAACAATCCATAAAATACAAGCACAATCATGCTCATCATTCCCATAGCATGCCCAAGAGCATACGGCTTCAAATCCCCAGGACGCATTTCAGAAACCCTACTTTGAATACGACTAATCACCTTTTTCATAATAATCATAAGTTAAAATCCTATTTAAACCTTTTCAGAAGAATTCTAAGTAGTCATCTCTTAACAAATTTGGATGCAAATGTTTTGAGCGTATATTTCCCATATAAGTATCTACATTATTTGCAACTTCATTTAATCTAGCAAATTCCTCTAAATCTTTCGGAATGGTCCTATCAAATATACCTACCAATCCCAAACCTCCAAAAATAAAAGCAGATACAGATGGAACAGTTAAAAATAATCCTTCTAAAGGCATTTTGTTGCCTGCTAGTAGACCTGAGCCAAATGCTCCAAGAGTGCCTCCAACAGTCAAAATTTTTGCAAGTATATGTTTTTGTCCTCCAGATTTTCTCTCTTTATCATAAGCTTTTCTAACTTTAGTATATTCAAGATCATTCTCTTTAAAATATACTCCACTTGCAGATCTTAATACTCTCAATAAATCTTGCGGAATAGAACCTACCTTTAATGGGTCTTCAACTTCTAATTCTGCTAAGGGCATTTGCCTAGTACTTGGAGTATAAATTGTAAAAGGGAATTGTAAACCATAAAATTTAGGAATTTCTCTAACAATTTGTGCATCTCCCCTTAACACTTGCAAGTACATGTGTTTTGCGCTTATCGGGATGTCTTCTTTATTTTTAACTACCATCATCTCAAGCCAAATTACTCATTTATAAATCTTTGTATTATCACTACTATAAAGTTAATATTCAATTCAATTAACAATCAAATTTCCTTTCATTCCATTGGCTCTGTGTTGTCCGACACTGCAATAATATTCAAACACTCCAGATTTATCAGCGACAAATTCAACATAAGTCATTCCATCACTATCTTTGACTTGCTTAGTTGCAACATCAAATTCATCAACAACCCAATCATGAAATCCTTTCGCGCTGGTAAATTCAATTCTTACTCTATCTCCTTTATTTACAATAATCTCTGGATTATCCACACTATTAACAACAAATTTAAAATTCTCTCCCGTCACTACAAAAGTTTTAACTCCATCATCAATATTATTATTCAAAACAGCGCTGCCAGCAATGCTATTTTCATTATTCGGAACAAGAAAAAGAGCGCCAACTCCAATTAACAACAACACACACAATCCTATTAAAATTTTCTTCATAACTCACAACATCAGATATCGCCCTTTATAAAGATTTTTCAAGCAAGTCAAAATGAATTCACAAGGTTTAAAAATAACTTTTTACCAAGAAGGTTAAGCTCGTCTAGTATAGTGGTTAGTACGACGCCCTGTCGCGGCGTAGACCCGGGTTCGATTCCCGGGACGGGCGTAATACCTTCTTGACTAAATCAAGGGGTGTCTTTTTCCTTTGGAGTTGCTTGTTTATTCTTATTAGATAATTTCTCTTGAGTCTTTAATTTTCTTAAATCTAAACCAAAGCTCTTTTTAGCTTCAATATCAAAGAAGTATCCATTTGCTTTACTTAAGATAGATAGTATTTTTTTATAGTCTTCATATCTTTTTTCTATTTCTTTTAGCTCATTACTATCTTCTTCTATATCAAGCATTATTTCATATGAATGTAATGGGCTTCTAAGCTCAAATTTATCATTTACTTTAATTGTTGAAATTAAATCTAAACTAATCAATTTATCAATATGTGGCTTTAGATTTTTATGAGTAATATTTAGCCTTTCAGCTATCTCTAAAATTCCTAAAGGTTTAACATAATCTTTAGTCTGTTCTAAAAGTCGGAGTATTTGTAAGTCGATGCTATCAAATAAACTATTAGCCCTCTCTCCAATTCCTCGTTTAGCCATAAGAAATCAAGCCTCAATAATCTTTTAAATCTTTTGTATAAAGACTATATTCTTTCAAAGGAAAGATATATAAACCCTTTATTGCATAATAGGTTATGAAAGAATATAGTCTTACATTATCCAGAGGGAAAGCAAACCCAACAATAGAAACACAAAATAAAATAATTGAGGTTATAGAAAGAGCAGAAAGCCCATTATCTCTAACAGCAATCTCAAAACTTTCAAAGACAGGATTTTATGAAACAAAATCCTCAATAACCTTTTTACATAAATTAGGAATTATTGATTTAGTTGTTTCTTCGGGCAATGTAACTTTAGTCACATTAAAAACAGGAGTTCAGAAAAATGCAACAGCTTGAACTTCAACGCAAGGAAGCAAATCCCGAAGAGATTATTCTCAAATTGAAAGCAGTAATTCAGATTTTACAGGAGCGTAATAATGGGAATGAATAGCCAAATACATTTGACGATTGAAACTTACGAACTTGATAAGCTTCGCAAGGAAGCTGAAGAGCTTGAGCTTTCTGTTGCTGAACTCATACGAAGAAAACTCGCAGAAAAACCAACTGAAGAAGAAATCATTCAGCTTAGAAAAATAAAGGAGCTGTTGAAAAAATAATAATGGCAGGTGATGAGGTTTCAGGCATAAGAGAAGGTGAAGAGATATTTCTTTCATATCGTGATGATAATGAGCAAACAGTTTCAGGTTTCTTTATACTTGTCAAAATGTCTGAAGCCTTGCTTCAGGTTAAATCAAATCAAAATCTTCTTGTTATTCCTGTTTCAAGAATAATTAAAATCAAGCAGAGGTTTCAAAGATGAAAAATAAAATAGTCATAGATGTAACTAAACATCGTTGGATTACCATTCAAAAAAGAAAATCAATGGTTAGAAAACCTTGTAATTATTCAAGATGTTTTAATGGTTGCACTTATTTTAATTTGATACGCCCAGAAAATAAAGCCATTGAAATTGGACAGACATATTATGAAATAAAAACTAAAACACCATATGGTAGTCATGATAATATTAAAGTTTGTTCGTTAGAATGTTTGAAAGCTGATATTAATTCGAGAATAAATGGAATTTTAAAAGTATTAGACGAAATGAAAGATTTTTATGAGATATTGGAAAAAATGAGAAAATTAGGAGGGGGGCAATGACTAAAAAATATCCAAGTTATAATTCCTTGCCCCGTGAAGCATCTGGCTATATGGATGTTTGCGACTGGGTGAAAGATTTTAAAACGAATTATATAGAATGTAAAAATAAATTTGGTAAAGAAATTATTGACTCGTATTTGAAAATTAAAAATATCTCAAAACCAGAAAAAAAAACAAAATCTTCGGAACAAGAAACTCAAAATCCATTTTTGTTTTATTCGAAAGATAAAAAAGGAAATAAATTAAAACCTCAAGTTTCGGTAGATAAAGTTTGCGATTATCTTCTTAAAAAAAACAATTTCAAAACAATATATAGTAAGACTTTTGAGACTTGTTTTATTTTTCAAAATGGAATTTATGTTCCAATAGGACGGGAGATTATTTTTTCAAAATGTGAAAATATTTTAGGTGCTTGGTGTAAAAATAATATCATTAATGAAATATTTTCTAAAATAAAAAGACAAACTGTAACACCTTTAGAAGATACAAGAAAAAGACCTTTACATTTAATCCCCTTAGAAAATGGGTTGTATAATCTAGAAACTCAACAATTAGAAGAACACAATCCAAATTATTTTTTTATAAAACAACATCCAATAATTTATTCTCCCAAAGAAGGCTGTCCTCAATTCAAGAAATTTGTTCTTGAAGCATTACCAGAAGAAGATTTAATTTCATTACAAGAAGTCTTTGGCTTTGCATTTTATAGAGCATATTTACTTAAAAAATGTTTTATTTTTGTAGGACTTAAGGATACTGGAAAAACGGTTTTATTAACTGTTCTTTCGGAATTAGTGGGCACAAATAATATTTGTGGTTTACCGTTAGAAACAATAGCTTCTGCTGATAGAATGAGGTTGTATTTTTTATATGATAAAACTTTGAACGTTTATGATGACTTGAATGGTCGAGATATCTCAGATGCAGGAGGCTTAAAAGTTGCAACGGGTGGTGGTTTAATTACTGCCGAAGAAAAATTTGGAGACGTAATTCAATTTTATAATTATGCGAAATTACTTTTTGCATGTAATAAAATACCTGTGCTTAAAGATGTAAATGATGATGCCTATTATTCTCGGTGGATGCCCTACGAATTTATTAATATTGTTCCAATTGAAGAACAAGACCCCCTATTAATAAGTAAATTATCCACAGAAAAACAGGGAATTTTTAATTGGGCTTTAGAAGGTCTGTTAAGGCTTTTAAAAAATAAGAGATTCTCTTACCAAAAAAGCGAGGGGGAAGTTAAACGAATTATGCAATCAGGAGACCCCCTTATAAAATTTGTTTCTTCCGCCTTAGTTCAATTAGATGGCTCTAGAATTTCAAAGGATGAAATGCACCAATTTTATTCTTTTTGGTCAAAACATCATAAAACAACAAATTTCTCAATAAGTCAATTAGCTAGAAGTTTACCTAAGGCTTGTTCTTATATTATCCCTATGAACGATAAAAATGAGCGTTATTGGCTCAATGCTTCTTTTAATAAATCTTGTGACACTTTCGACACTTTTAAAAAAAACATATATAAAATTAGAGTAAAGGATAATAATAATGTTAATAAATCATTATACGTGTATAAAAAAGAAGCGTCGAAACCGTCACAAACTACCTTAAAAGACGAATTAACCGAACCTTTACCCCCAAAAGACATAAGTTTTGAATATCAAGAGGTGCAAAAATGAGAATTAAATTCATTAAATCTCTTGTTCTTTATGCTGGAGATGGTGTAGTTCATGGCTTTACGCAAGGCAAGACCTATGAGATGGCTGATTATTGGGCTTTACAAGTTATTAATTCAGGTGAAGCCATAGAAGTTAAGTCTGTGGCGGTGCAACAATGAACAAACAGGAACATCATTCAAATAATAAACGACTCGTGAAAGAAGAGGAAAAGCGAGTAATTGAGTTTTTAGCTTCTCTAGGCTCTGGTAAAAGTATTTATCAAATTCAATCTGAAGAAGCCGAGCTTGAAGCTCAAGAGGCGCAAGAATGAAACCTAAATCAGACCTATCATTCTTTGCCGACAAAAAATGTAAGATATGTAAGCAACAAGCTTCGGGAATAGTTCGAACTAAGTTTTATTGCTTCAAGCATTATGTGTCCTTTAGTAGTAGTAAGCGAAAGCATAGAACTGGAGCAAGGATTTCAAATAATAATCAAATACAAGGAGGTCTAAAGAATAATGGAATATAATAATCAACCAGAAAAGCAGATATTCAATATGTCTCTATCTATTCTTGAAAGAGTTAATCAAATAATAAATCTCTGTGCAGAAGCTCAATATAGAACAGATTTTGTCTCTTGGTTTAAAGCATTGGATTTACTAGGACAACAAATTTCATATCTATTTTCAAAAGATGAGAGGAATCAAGATAATTATTATAGGACTTTTATCTATGAAGAACTACCAGAATTTGAATCTAAGATGTATAGAAATAAAGATGGTAACTCTAATTTAAGAGCAGGAGAGAAATATGAAAACTATGGATTTTTATTAACATTATTGAAGGGTTATCAGGACTTTTTACTAAGTTGTTTTGATAATCGTGATATGATGGGCAGTAAAAAAGCAGATAAAACACGAGCAGTAGGTGAAATGTAAATATGAAAATCTGTATAGAAAAATATCCTATGGGAAGTTTGAAAGGACAAAAGACAGCAGGTAGATATATCGATGGTTATCTACATGAAAACCTTTCAATCCTAGCAGACGCTATCGTGAAGGATAATACTTTCTTAGGGTTTGTCAGCTCCTCAACTTTAGAAGTTGGGACTGGCAAATCCTGTTTTGTTCAACAGCTAGGCGAGGCATGGACGGAGTTAATTAACAAGAAACATAATCAAAACTTAGAATTTAATATGAGAAATGTTGTGTTCAAGCCAGAACACTTAATTGAAAGAGCATTTAAGTTGCCAAAGTATTCGTGCATTATACTTGATGAGTGGGACGACGCAACTTACTGGTCACAGCTTGGAATAAGTCTTAGGCAGTTCTTTAGGAAGTGCAGACAACTTAACTTATTTATGATATGCATATGCCCTAATTTCTTCCAGATTCCTTTAGGTTATTCAGTATCAAGAAGTGTTTTCTTCATAGATGTGAAGTTTGCTGATAACTTTGAGCGTGGACACTTTGAATTCTATTCTTTCAAGAAAAAGAAAGACCTTTATTTGAAAGGGAAGAAGAACCATGATTATAATGTTACTAAGTCAGATTTCTATGGGGTCTTTAGTGATGGTTATGCAGTTCCAGAGCAAGAGTATAGGTCTGCTAAATTAAGAGATTTAGCCGAATCAGAGAAGCCTAAAATCACAGAAAGAAGCATTACAATTAATTTGTTCAAGCAATTCAAAAAGAATAGACCAGATATTTCAGTTGAGACTATTGCTTCTGGGTTTGGCATAACAAAAAGAACAGGATTTAGGTGGTTAGTTGATGATTTTAGTGAAGAAAATGAGGGGGTTAGCGATGGCAATGCGTGAGGGACACAAATATCATATTACTTATCTATTGATTGGATTATTTTTTGATGGAAGGAGGTTCGATTAAATGGATAATTATTTATTATTGTTTGCAATACCTATTGTTCTAACTATTATATGGTTGGTTTGGATTTTAAAAAAAATAAATGAGCGGGAGAATATATGAAAGCTATAATACTTTGTAGATGTTCTACTGATGAGACAAGACAAGATGTAGAGCTTCAGATAAAACCTTGTGTGGAGTATGCAACAAAGCAAGGTAATGGGATTATCTAATGGACAAAGCAATCATCTATAATAGAGTAAGCACAACAGAACAAAACCCAGAGCTTCAAATAAAAGATTGTGAAGCATTGGCGAAACGATTAAACTTAATTGATTATGAAATAGTGCAAGAACAGAAGTCTGCCTTTAAAGATAATGTTGAGAGAGAAGTCTTTGAGAAAGTAAAAAAGGAAATATGGAATGGAAAGATTAAACATTTAATTGTATGGGATTTAGATAGACTTTATAGAAATAGGATTAAGCTCTTAGAGTTCTTAACATTCTGTAATTCTTATAGTGTTAAGGTTTATTCTTTTAGACAAGAATTTCTTAATGTGTTTGATAGTCTTGCTTTGCCTCAAGGATTTGAGTTTCTTTCAGAGATGTATAGAAATAACTTCTTGCAGTTCTTAGGGTGGACGGCTGAAGAAGAAAGCAGAAAGAAATCTGAAAGAGTTAAACTCGCTGTAAGAAAAGAAGAAGGTAAGATAACACAATCATATAAAGGAAATAAGTGGGGACGTAAGAACATATCAATAGAAACAAAAGAGGCGATTATAGAAGCCTACAAACAGAATAAACCCTATTCAAAGATATGTTCAGAGGTTTTTTATTGGGATAAGAACAGAAATAAGAAGCAAGTCTCCAAAGGACTTGTTCATAAAATCATAACAGAATTTAAGCAAACAACATAATCGTTTTATATTGGTTCATTATTTAACCAATTAGTGAACTATTTAGAAAGAATTTAGATAGTATAATTACAATAATATCAGTTAAATACTATTTATTCTCTTAATTTGGTATGCCCTCAAAACAATGGTTTAAACACAACATTGGTTCAGTATTTCAAAATGTATTTGTAAGTTCAAAGATTAGCGGATTAAGAACAGAATATATTTTCGGATTTAAAGATAAATCATTTGAAAAAGGGCATATAGTTGAAGTTAATGACTCATTAGAATATCATAGGCAAGAAGCAAGTGGAGACATACAAGTTAGGCTTATAAGAAATAGTGGTTCTCTTGCTTCTTCATTAGCAATATTAGTTAATGGTAATGGTTCTGTTGTTATTTAGTTCAAAAAGAAGAAGATAAATCTCCGTCGGTATTTCTTATTTAACCATTTCAAAGCAAGAGTTTCGGCTTCTTGTTTTTGTTTGTTTATTTCTTCTTCACTTAAATCAAAACACTGTTTATGATTAAGATAAAAATAAGCAACTTCTTGAAGAATAATTTGTATTGCTTCTTGTTCAGGTTTTTCAAAAAGATTGTCAGATAAAAAGATTATCCTTCTTCTTGTTTTAGCATAAGAATTTAAAATTAAATGGCAAGCAGTAGTTTCTCTTATAAAATCTGAACTAAAGAACAAAACCTTATCTGAAACCTTATCAACAATCTTTTTATCAAGATAGGTTAATGCTTTACAAACTAAAGAAATAAAGTTCTCACTTAAGCAATCTTTTGCTACGTCAAGATTATAGTATATTTCTTCTATTGTGTATTTTTCCATTTTTCTTTTAACTTTCTGTTTCTTATTTGAAGTAATGCTATGATATTACTTAACTGCTTTTCTTTATTGTAATGGCTTCTTATGAAATTATTTTTTAATAATCTTGGTGTTATTAATGGTAATCTGTTCATATAAAGAATTAGTAAGTTCTTGAATATCATTTAACTTAGCTTCCATAAAAGAGACTTTGTCTTTCAAGATAGTATTCTCTTTTTCTGTTTCTGTTAATCTTTTTTCTATCTCTGTTTTGGTAACATCAACAAGTAAATCTTCTTCTGAAATAGTGTCTTTCATTCCTAAGAGTTCGGAATAATAATGAATTTTATCGCTTTTCTTCCATCCAAATCTGTATTTCAAGGCACTTTCAGATTTATAACGTGGAAGCCAATAACAGCAAGAACAATGTCTAAAATCATATAATGTAAGTTCTGAATATTTCTTTCCTGCTTCACTAATCTTATCACCAAATAATTTTTTAGCCAATCTTTGAAAATATCTATTCACAACAGGATAAGAAAATAAGAAAACATAATCTTCTGGCTTCAACTCCTTGTTTTTGATATATTGTTTAAGCATTTCAGAACAAAGCAACAGCTTTATTCTTCTTCCAAATGTCTTGCTAATTTCATCACGAATAAGCAACTCTTTACAATTATTATACAAATCTGAAACTAAAATATTAACCAATTCTGAAGGGCTTCTTATTCCGCTATCAAATAGGAACATAATCAAAACCTTGTATTCATATTTTGCGTTATCGTAGAGCTTCTTAATCTGCTCTTCTGTTAAATAAACCCACTTAGGTTTATCATACGAGGTGTCTAAGTCAAGAGTTATATCATTAATCTCCGTTCCATTTTTCTTATTAACTTTCATGTGCCAATGCCAGAAAGCCTTAAACACCTTAACATAATCTCCAACAGATTGGTATTCTTTGCCATCCTTTCTCTTAATAGTTCCATTTCTCATTTCACTAAAAAATTTGAAAACATGTTCTTCTGTCAAGTCTCCTAAGTAATTAACCTTAATTCTGCTTTTCAGCTCCTTAGCAATGAAAATAACTCTTTGCTTGAGATTATTCAATCTGATATAACTTCTTGCACCCTTGACACTCTTAACAGATACATTAAGCCCATTTTCCATATCAGAGATATATCTTTTAATTAAATCTGAATTTTCTTTTGATAAGTCTTTAATGTCTAAATTTTCAATTCTGCCTTTCCAATTAAGATATTTTTCTTTGTGCTTGAATATGTCTTTTTTCATTTTCCTATTCGTTGTTTTTTATTTAAAAGCAACTTGTATAAGGATACATACAAAAAGACACCCCCTTAACTCGTCAAAATGGTAATAGGTTCGGGACGGGCGTAACCCAGATTTGTTCTACGTTCTTCTCCTAACATTGTCTATAAGCAAGGTTGTATCCTAGAACAACATGGAACAAGAAGGTAAAATAGATATTCACAACCGCAAGCATGAATTTGAGAGAACTCTAAATAGATTCAAACAAGACGAATCAGTTCTAACACAATGTAAAAACATCGTACTTCGTTTTATCGATGACTGTGAGGCTGGAAAGACCTTACGAGGTAGACAGAAAAAGAAGATAGGGACAGCTCGCCTTACCCGAATTATTGATGGGATGAGACACTTTTCCAAATGGTTTAATAAACCATTTTCAGAAATAGACCAACAAGACTTAGAGTTAGTTATATCCAACTTGGAGAAAGATGTTTACAAGAAATCTATGATGGGTAAAATAACAGGCAATTTTAGTCATGCCTCAAAAGTATATTACAAGAAACTTTTCAAGAAGTTTAATAGATGGATGCAAGAAACAGGAATCAATAAATTGCTTGATTGTGGATACATAGAGACCTATGAATTAGAGAAAGAAATAGAGATAATATCTAAAGAGGAAATGGAAAAAATGGTTGCTTTTACCCCTTCTCTAATGCGTAAAGCCTTACTGTCTGTAATGTTTGATTCTGGAGCTAGAGCCGAAGAGTTATTGAACGTTTGTAATAGACACATTACTCAACAAGCCAATGCTTATTCTATACGCATAGAGTTTTCAAAGACTAATCCTAGAACTATCGTTTTGCCAATCGCTAGTAATCTCTTAGGGCAATGGCTTAATCATACACATTCTTCAAAAGGAAGAAATGATCAGATATTTCCATTAACTTATGATTCACTTAGAATGTTCATCGGAAGGTCTGCTAAGAAGGTCTTGGGTAGGCATTTGTCCCCTCATGCAATGCGCCACTCAAGTGCTACTTATTATTGTAATAAATTGACTCAATCTCAGTTGTGCAAGCGTTATGGATGGGGAATGTCCTCAAAGATGCCTGCTCGTTATATCAATAGAAGCGGTGTCTTAGAAGAGGGAATAGTTGAAAGAGTAAATGCAGATGAATCTGTAAAAGTTATGAAAGAAAACGAACAACTAAGAGAGCAGATGATACTATTAAAACAAGAACAGGAATCTCAATTACAGATGTTGAAGACTATAGCAAGTCAATTGCAAGCACCAGTACAAATTCCTTACAATGGAACTATGGCAAACTTATCGGCTAGTGGGCTTTCAATGAATGATATTTTCACGCCATTTGAACAGCGTAAAACAGTTAAAACTGCAAATTCTAATTATTAGATGGATAAGCAATTCGAAGATTGGATAAAAGAATTTGATAAAAGCTACAAAGGCTCAGAGTCATACCAAATATTAGTTGGAAGAGGATATGGCGAGAATGATCAGAAAATGCTTGGTTGGTTTCTTCAGTATAAACAACAGCAATCTAACGAGAAAATGTTATTATGGACTAAAGTAATGGCTATAGCTGCTTGTGTAAGTGCACTAGCTACAGCTTTGTTAATAAAATATGGATAAAAAATTTAATATTCCTGAAATAGTGAGAATAATAAGCGGAACCTTAGGACTAGTTTCAATCATATCAATTTTAATTATATTATATAACTCAAATTTAAGTCATAATATACTAGAAATCTTTAGGTTAAATATGGGTAGTTTTGAGGTTGACCAGTTATTACCAGACATGACTTATTTTCTTAAATTTTCAGCATTATTTATTTTAGCAATTATATTATTTTTTATAGGATTTACAAAATCTGTAACTTTTACAAGGCAAAATACTTTTTGGTTTAGTCTATGTATTGTTCTTGCTTTTTGTTTCTTTCTTATAGGCATTTATTTCATTAATGGCTTTATAGGTATAAAAACAATTGATTATAGTCTTCAAGATCACGATTTAACGGTAACTAGACCTGGTACAGTTAAGTGTATGAGTGAAGAAACTTTGAGCAACATTATTTTTGTAGGTCAAAAAGCAAATTGTGATTTTTATCTAAAAACAAATTTATCTAATTTACAAAACAGGGTACAACTTAGATTAAACAATAACAGTCAGTTAATAATTAATTCAACAGGTAATTCTTTATCATTTAAAGCTCCAAGCGATTTAAGTTCAATTTATTTTGTAGTTTATGGTAATGATTCAATAAATAACCCTGAATTTTTTACCGTTAGTTATAAATATACTTTTTTAGAAGGAATTGAGGAATATAAATCTCATAAAGAAAGGTTTCTCCAATATGTATTGGGTCTTCTAGCCATAACTTTTATAGCAATACCTTCTTTAATAGTTAATATAAGAGAATTACTAACTAAAAAAGAACACTAATCATAGGTAAAGGTCTAACTTTTTAATGTTGTTCTTTTTAAAAAAGTTTTCTACGTATTCAATTCTACCCTTATAAACAGCGATCATTGATTCTGGAGGAAGTTCTGTTGAGGATCTTAATTTATTCTCGGGATACTCTAGAAAGCAAATATCATATTCTTCCCACATCTCCAAAGTATTCCATGGGTGTGCTACAAATCCTTGATGGATTAATGAATTTCTCCAATCATCCCACAATTTCTTAGCTTCATTGATAGTAATCCCCATATTAGGGAGAGAAAGAATGTCAATAAATCTTCTTTTTTCGTCATCTACTTTAAGATATATAATCTTAGCTAAACTCTCAAAACCAAGGAAACAAACTTGATAAATGAGCCTGCCATGACTCTTATTTTTTACAAACTCGTTTAATAAATTAATTCTATCTTTATGGAACTGAACGAACTTGTCAATATTTACTATAACCTTCTCCTTGGGAGACATTGATTTATTCAGAAGATTCATTAAAATGGGCAAAATAATTAAGATTTATACCTTCCTATTTCTAAAAGCACTTGTTATTTCTTTCTCCAAAAGAATCCCGCTTTAGCTTTCATCTTCTCTACCTTGCCATGCTCTTCTAATTCTCTTAGTATTCTATGAAGCAAGTGCCAGCTTATCACTTTCTTTGCTTTTGCTTCAACCTCTTTGAGAATCTGGTTTGTACTTTTTATTTCGTCCTTAGAAAGAACCTCCAACACATCTTTCTCATATTTGCTCATCTAAACCTTTATACCAAACCATTTTAAGAGGACATATCCAAAGGTTTGTACCAAACATTTATATTAGCTAAAATCTGTCTAATTTAGCATGAAGAAAGAGAATCCTTGGAATTGGATACCTGCTGTTGCTATTGTAGTTCTATTGCTCTTATTTGCTGGATATAAAGCTGTGAAGAGTGACTCTCCCCGAATACAGACTAATGAACAAGAATCAACTAAACAGTGGGTTGAGATAGCTAGATTTAGCGGAAATGGGGATGAAGAAACAGATTACTTTACTACACATAACAACAGATTTCGGGTAAATTATAGATTTTACAATTCTTATCCAGGAGCGGTGTTCGGTTTTTTTATATATCCTAAAGATGATGGCCTTTATGTAAATCAATTTAGTCTTAGTGGGTCAGGTAATGATTCATCGTTTGTTAATACCCCCAGTGGAGAATATTATTTTAATGTAATTACTGGTCCAGGGAGCGAATGGGAAATAATGGTCGAAGAACAAAGATAAAATTCTAATTTCAAAAAACGAACCCAATTAATCCATTTTCTTTAATTTTCTTAACATTTCTATTGATCTGAACAATTGCCTTTCAAGAGTTGTTTCATAAGCAAGTAAATTTTCTATATTGGAGGGCATGAGTTCCTTTTTTCTTGCTAATGTTTGGAATTCATATCTTTCATGCCTTCTATCTTCTAGTAAAACTTCACAAAACTTTAGCATCTCAAACCCCTTTTCATCTGTTTTAGGCTCTCCTTTCTCTTTGAATTGCTTAATCCATCTTCTAAGTATGATTGCTGGAACTTGATAAATAGATTCTCCCATTTTGTTTTCAAACAATGGAAAAAACTTTTCAGCATATTTAGATTCAAGATATTCTTCTACCTCTCCATCTACCTCTAAAATTCTTTGCTGGATAATGGCATTTTCAGCCTTTCTTAATCTCTTTAATCTCCAGATGCACGTAATGATTTTATCAACAAGCAAGTGTTCGGTAGAAGTAGATGGATCGTATTCATTAAGAAAGTCTTTGCGTATTTCAGCTAATTCTTTTGAACTTTCCAGAGATAAAAGTAATTCTCTGCTAAATATTCCAAATTTGGTAGCATTAAGTCTTGTTTTACTAGTATCTTTAGGTCCAGTGCTTAAAGTAGAGTTAGTTCTATTTGCTTCAATTTGTTCCTGGCTAGCCATTTACATTACTCCTCTTTTCTCATATACAAAGTCTAACAATTTGTTAATCAATTTAATTTGTTCATTTTGATTATAAATTAATTCACTCATCTTTTTCTCTTGTAAGCTAATCCTATTAGAAACATCAACATATAATGGTCCATGTGTGAGCATTTCACGCAATACGGGAAAAGGAATTGGCACTTTGGGTTTGAACTCTTCTCTCACACAATTTTCTTTTTGATAAAGTTTATACTCAGCAATAAGGGAGTCTATTGTAATGCAATTTGAACCATCAAGCCTCAAATTGGAAAAATCTTTATTAAATTCTATACTTGCTACAATGATGTCACTAAAAGAAACTTCAATACCTGCATAATTCTTAATTTTATCAATAAACCACTGTGCTACAAATAATATTGCATTGATGTTCAGACCATGAGCTGAGCTTAGGTGCAAGGTGGCTTTTTTAGTGTTAGAAGATATTCCAAAGTTTACTTTTAGCATATTTTCAATTAAGATTAAGTCTGTAGGTTCAAACTCTTTTTCGCATGAATTCATAACGCAGGTTAAAAATAGGTTCTGAAATTTGAAATCAAATAATGCCCTATAGGGGTTATCTTCAACTAGTACATATATTCCATTTGTATTATCTTTGATCTTAACAACGCCTTCTCTTTTCAGTTTAGCTAAACAACTTTTAACAGTATTTTCATTTATGCTCGAATAAAAAGAAAGTGTTTTAGGGCTTATTCCTTCAGGGTGGCCTCTAACAAGTGAGATTATGCGCTCTTTTTTAGTCTTGGTTTTCGGACTTGTTTCCATATGGGACTAGTTTAAACTTTGAGGTTAATGAACAATGTTAGGAGAACATAAATCCATAAATACCCTTTAAGAGTAAAAATAAGGTGGCAGAAGAAAAGAATCTTGGCGAGTTGAAAGAAGCCAATAAAAGCAAAAACAATCCATTGAGGGCATATAAGTTATCTCAGGAATCTTTAGACAAAAAATCTAATGGGAGTCCACATGCTAGAATGAATATTAGACCAGATATTACCGCTTCTATGCCTGCGAATATCTCTTTTTACCAAGCTCCAATTCCTGGAACAGAAGCTTTTCTATGTATAGGTAGTGATCCAAATACTTTTAATGAGTTTAAGGGAATTAAACTAAAAATAGGAAGAAACCAAGAGATTAAGTTAACTAAGGAAGATTTCTACATTGCAGGAACACAACCTCCAAGTTAAGATGAAACAAATCTTTAGAAATCTAATTGACGAATTTAAATACGAAGTAAGAAATGTTAGATCATTCCAGTCCTTAGTCTTATCAACGATTATTGTAATAGGTTTGCTAGCAATTTACACTCAATTAAAGGTCATCAGTTCATTATTAATATTGGTTCAAGGATGGTGGATTGTTTCTTATTATATTTATAAGTTCAAGTATAAACAAAAAGTTAATCCACGAAAAGATGCAGATAATTTATTTGATTTTTACATCATAAGCATAAATATCGTTTACTTTATTTTAATGGTTGTTGTATATTTCAATAATCCAACTCTTCTAGCTTATACTTTAATAAGCGGAATGACTGTCCTTTACGCTTTACCTACTATTTTGGTATTTTATACTTTCTTAAAAGTACGTCGTAAAATATACATAATCTTACCAGTTTATATAACTCTTATCTGTATGAGCATAGTTTTGTTTGGACTTATCTATTGGATTTGTTCCGTTGCCTCACCATTAAATGAAGGAGTGTTCAGTACAATTAATCAGACATCTTTAACCCAATTAGATAATTTCGAGAAGATCAGCTCTCGCGGAGATTATATTTACTTCAGTTTTAGCGTTTTCTTTGCTTCGTCATTTGGAGATTTTGTACCTCTTGGATCAGTTATGAGATGGATAGTCTTTATCGAGACAATATTTTCGGTTGTAATCTTGACTTCTATATTAAACAGAATTCTTTCAAGAGAAGAGAATGAAGAAGCTTACAGCAGTTCTAAATTTAAGAGTGAAGTACCCCCCACACACTTTAGCTAATCCTCACAAAATATGATCAACATTTATTATAAATAACAGTTAATAGTTTTATAGAATTACTTCTTATAAGCGGGATTATTAATTGCATTAGGTAAAGCTTCTTGCAAAACTTGAGCTAACTTGACTGGATGAGCATACTGTATGGCTAAATCAGCTTCTGCTCCTTGCATTCCATAAACAGTTATTCTATCTACACTGTTAGAAAATGAGCCATCCCCATTATTATCTTCTCCTCGAATTAGCAAATGATTTCCTGTAACCCCAAAACCATCATCATAAACTCCTATAATCTTTATTTCATTACTTGTTATTTGAGAACCTTGTCTTCTTTGATTAACATCTATAGTATATCCTGGAACAGAAGATAAGTCACCTCTCCAGCTTCTGCCTTCTGGCATCTGCCCGCAGCCAACTAATGCTAATAGGCTTAATCCTGCTAAAGTATTTCTTCCTTTCATAAAAATCGGTGTTTTGACCACTATTTAAAGTTTATTGGAGACTAGAATTCAAGATCTGTGTTTTTAATAAATTCCTTTATCTTTTCTATATCCACATATTTTACAGTATCTTGTTTGAAGATAGGAACAAGATTTCTTAGTTGTTTATATGAATGTAAACCTTTTGAAGATAAGGAAGATTGGATTTTTAGATAATCTATGGCTTGAATAATTGCCATTAGTTGAATGGCTAAAACTTCAAAGGAATTTTCTATTACCTTTCTAGCCATATTTGCAGAGTTAGTCCCCATACTTACAATATCTTGATTATCTTTATTGTTTGGAATGCTATGAACATACATAGGGAAAGATAAAGTCTGGTTCTCTGCAACAGTTGAGGTAGCGGTAAACTGAACCCCTTGCATTCCAAGATTCAAACCCAAAGTACCAAGATTAACAAAAGCTGGAAGAACATCATTTAATTTATCATTAAAAATAAAATTAAGTTGGCGTTCTGAAAGCATTGAAAGCTTTGTTATTGCAATTTTTAATTTATCCATTTCATAAGAAACATAATCGCCGTGGAAGTTCCCTCCATGAAGTACATTTTTGTTCTTGCTATCTATTATGGGATTGTCGTTAACTGAATTTGCTTCTTCAATTAAGATTTTCTCAGCGTTCTCAATTTCTTCAAGAATTGGGCCTAAAATTTGTGGAGTACATCTAAGAGAATAATATTCTTGAACTCTTTCTTTAAGCACATATTCTTTTATTTTATTATTGTATAAGTATTCATGTCTTTTCTTGATTCTTTTACTGTCTTTTAGAATGTGCCTCATTGTTTTAGCTATTTCATTCTGCCCTTTATGAAGCCTTAATCTATTTAGTTCATCTGAAAATGAGTCATCATATGCTTCAAACATTTCATGCAATATAGAAGACGAAAGTAGACTCCAATTCAATAATTTTCTAGCTTTCAAAACATTTGTAAGTCCTATTCCAGTCATAGCAGAAGTTCCATTAATAATTGCCAGACCTTCTCTTCCTTGAATCTCCAATGGCTTAATATTTTTTTGTTTGAATAAATGAGGTGTTTTTACCATTTTACCTTGATAAGATACTTCTCCTTCTCCAATAAGAACAAGAGCTACATGGGACAATTGAACTAAATCTCCGCTAGCCCCTACACCACCATGTTCTGGAATAAGTGGATAAATTTCCTCATTTAGAAGTTTAGCAAGTAATAAGGGAGCATGAGGAGTTATTCCCGAATGGGCATTCATTAATGCTTGCAATCTAACGAGAAGTACAGCCCTTACAGATTCATCAGGAAGCCTACTTCCTGCTCCAGATGCATGACTTCTGATTAAATTGTATTGGAGCTGAAGTTGTTCTTCTTTTTTTATTCTATATGGGGCCATTGGACCAAATCCAGTATTGACTCCGTAGATTATCTTATCTTCAGCAAAGTCCTTCAAAAATTGGAAATTCTTTTCTACTTGAGCCAAAGATTTCTTGTCAAGCACAACTTTCTCTTTTTGATAAACAACCTTATTAAAATCATTGAGATTTAAACCACAAGTTTTTATAACAACCGCCATCTCTTTTCATAATAAGAAGCAAGGTTTGACTAATAAAGGTTTCTTTACTAGAAAATGGATTAGTTTATTCTTATTTTTCTAAACTTAACCTCTGTGGAGCTTATTAGAAAGTATTATATATTACATCATCTTTTATAATATATAGGATCAACGGATTAAAGGACGTTGAACAATTCTGCTCGGCGAACGGGACGGGCGTAATACCTTCTTGACTAAATCAAGTGGTGTAATTCTTATGTTGTTTATTTTGGAGATTTTTTGTCTATTGGAAATATTACAAAGTGGATAGTATTTTTTGAAATCATATTCTTAGTAGTAATACTGACATCCATATTAAACAGGATTCTTTCGAGAGAAGAAAATGATGAGAGTAGTTTTAAGTTTAAAAGTGAAGTGCCTCCACACGAACAGCATAACCATCACAGTAGATAGATTTAAAACGTAATTCCTTGACCCCTTTTTATGGATTTACCAGTATTTGTTAGAGCAATAATGGAGGGGTATAGTTTTACTCCAGAAAGAAAAGAAAAATTAGCTAGGCAATTTACTAAAAAAGTAGAAATAAAGGGTATAGCAGATCTCAATGAAGTTTACGCTTATGTAACTAATACTCTTGACTGGCAGAGCGTTCCAGGAAGGCTAAGATATGCCAGATCACTAGATGTAGCAGTAAATAGAGATAGTGAAGACACTCTTCAAATGTTTTTCGGAGAGGAAGATATGTCTTTAGATAGATTATTAAATACCTCTGATGCAATAACACCTCAAGAGGCATTAGACCATTTAAGTGGAGAATTAGATGAAGTGGAATATTCTGTTCTCAGAAAACTTGTCGAAGTTGGGAGTTTTGGAAAAGAAATTAATCCTTTAAGATTAGGAGATTCAGTAGCACAAATAAAGAATAGACTAAAACAAGTCACAAGAGTTTTCTATACAAATAACAGAATAGTAGTACCTAGAAAAAATATAGAAATAGTTGAAGCGGGTAACGGAAAATTAGATATAACTATAGGAAATTTAGATGGAGAAACTGTTGCTAAAGTTTACGAGGCTCATTCATCTGGAAGAAGCCCATATTCTGTAGGGGATGAGATAGGAGTATCAAATAATACTGTTAGGACTCTCTGGAGAGCTGCTGGTTTAGAATCTGCAACAAGAAAAGAAGACGGCACCAAAGGATTTAGGTCTATTGATGAAGAGAAACAATCAAAAATATATGCAGCTTACTTTGCTGGGATAGGGCTATACCAAACAGCTAACAAAGTAGGGGTAAGTATAGAGACTGTTTTAAGATATTGGCGTAAAGAAGGTTTAGTTGATGAAAAAAGACCTAGTCCTAAGAGAGGCTATCCTACTCACTCTCTTAAACCAGACCAAGTTAGAGAAATTATCAATTCTTTTGAAAGATTTGGGGGAAATGTATCCGAAGCTACACGTAACTTGCCTTATTGTCATACTACAATAAGAAATTATTGGGAAGCTCATGGATTGAAGACAAGAGTTAAAGATGGAAGAAGTTTAGGCGGAAAGACGAAAAAGATAATCTAATTAGAAAATATTATATATTAGAGCATCTTTTATAGTCTATAGGATTCACAAGGATTAGAACGATGAACAATTTTATGCATAAGGAAACAATATTCTTAATATGTAAAGAACTACCTATATCCTCGCATCAATCTCTCTCATAAATAAGATATAAAAGATTTTATATTATTGTACTTTAATTAAAGACCTCTCTAATCTAATATCTAGGAACATGATGTTGCATGGCTTTATAGAAAGCAAGAGCTTCTCTAATAGAGGTGTGTATAGGATTTGCATTAGTTAATCTTTCTTGATGAACTCTTAGAGCATTATCAAATCCTGCAGTCAAGTTAGAGTCATCTCCACGTACATGAAGCATGTCAACGTTTGCAAGTAAACCTATGCCTTCTCTTTCAGAAGGGTATTTTCTTTGTCCGTCATCTACTTGCCAAGCTGAAACTCTTACAGGTCCATCAAAAAGGTAACCAGAAGCAGTAGCTACAATAAGAGAGGAGGCAGTGTAAGAAAATAAAATATGCCTCTTAAAATACCCAGGAAATATATCCTTTAATTCTAAATGGGCTATTTTTCCACCTTCTAATATTTTTAAAGCAGACTTGTCTTCAGCCAGCTCATAAGGACAACAGAGTCTTCTATCCAGAATTCTTAATGGATATTCTTCCTCTCCAGAATAAACCCCATCTTTAATTCTTTCCGTTAAAGCAGAATCAACCATAAAAATACCTCAAATTCTTACTTTATTAAGATTATGGTGATTATTGACTTTCCTTACTCGAAAGGTTTTTAAATTCTATAAAATATGGATTTTTATGGAAATGGTAGAATGCGATGGCAATAAAAGTGGAATAGAAGCAGCAAACACAGGCAATGTAGGAGTCATTTATTTTTGGGGCCAAACTCACATTTTCTTATCACGAGCGAATTATGAAAGAATAACTAAAGAAGGATTTGAAAGAATTGCTGGAGAATTTTTTGGAAGAGACTATTTACTAGCTTGGTCTGGTGGGGAAGAAGTTGTATCAACTCCAGGATATTTTGAAAAAGAACATGTTTTTCAAATCGTCTTGCCACCATTGCAATTTCTACAAGAGGCAGGAAAAAGAGCTGTAAGAGATCCAGATAAAAAGATGGAAGGTTTGGTTAAAAAAATCAAAGAAGTTACTAAACAATAACTCTTATCCCCTAAACTTCACAATTTCAATAAAGATAAGAATTATTGTAATTACATGTGGTCTACAGGATTATAAGTTTGAGCCTTAACTTCTATATCGAGTCCTAAAACAAAACTTTCTAAGTCATTAAACGGTTTAATTGAACCTGCTGGCTCGAAAAATGGAGGTCTAACAATCTCATGACAAACTTCTTCACATTTTCTCTTATATTCTCCTTTTTTGAATACTGGATTTTTCATAATTGTCCTATACAGATTTCCATAAGAAATTACCAATTCAATTTTATCTTCAAACTGTCCAAATGGCCAATGTGATTTACGTGCCTTTAATCCAGCAGGACCATAAGTAGTAATGCTATGTCTTGTATTTTCTGAATCTTCTAAGCTTGAGGTAACAACTTTCAAATCCCTTAATTCTAATAGATGAAATAATTTTGACAAGTTAATTTCTAGTTTGCTAGCTCTTTGATGATTCCAGTAGCCTATGTCTCTACCTAAATCTGCATTGTATTCTCCTACGCTTGCTTCTATTGCCATATCTCTTTGTGAATCAGGTAGACCATGCATTGCTTTGTATTGTTGAGTTAAATGTTCTCTAAGTCTGTTAGCCTGTTCAGTTCTAAAAATTCTAACGGATTCTTCAAACTCTTTTCTTTTTTTAGATAAAGCTTCTCTAGAATCATCAGTAAAATCAAAATTAAAGACATATAGATCTAGATCTTGAATTAAATGATGATTTCTGGCAACTGTTTCTGTATAACAACAATATTCGCTCCCTCTATCTTCCTCTTGAACTGTTGAGCTTACAAGTTTAGTTCTAAACTCATCATTTGAAAAAAGACATCTATTCTTTCTAAATCCTGTTACTTGGTTTTCATCTAAAAAAACTGTTTCGTTCATTATCTATTCAGCTCCTTCTTTATTTGCCTGTCTTTCAGGAAAACTCCTTACAAAATCTGTAAGAAGATAAGTTATATCTCTTTCACCTTCAATATCCCACTTATAAATTAGATGCACTGTTCTTGGAAGAGATTCTGTTTCAGGCCTATCATAAACAATAGCAGGATCCCCTGGAACAGGAGCTACTTTTCCAATTTCTACTTTGTCAGGAGCCCATATAACTTTGAATTTGCCATTTAATTCCCTCTCTATAACACATGGGTATTCTTGGATAATACGAGACATTAATGGATCTTTAAATGCTTCAGCTATTAACTGGCCCATATAACTTACCATTTTCCAACGCTCTACAAGGGCTTCTCTTGGAATAGAAGGAATTTCGGCCTTTACATCGTAATCATTGCCATATTTTCCACCACGGCTGCGATAAGTAACAAAATCCTCCTTGCTACCTAACTCTGCATCAAAAATAGTTGGAAATATTATTTGATCTGAATTAAATTTTATTGCACGGTTAATACTGAAAATTAATGGATCAAGCTGAGCGTATCTTTCATTCACTCTTCTTTCAAACCAACAGCCTCCGTATAATATAACCTGTTTTTCTATTTTTTCTCTTTCAGATGGAAGCATTGGCTGGAATAATATTCCCTCAAGTTTGCTTTTTGCTTTTTCTTCATCAAAATTAAAGTTAACTTTTGATTTATCAAGGGAATAATTAAGAAATCCTTCTTTTGGTTCTTCAGTTAAAATCTCTTGTAAGCTCATACTTTATAGTAAAGAGTTGTAAATTAGTTATATTTTTCTGTCTATAATTTGTCAATAGTGTTGTACTAATATCTAAATCATTAAATACGGTTTTTGCTTTGCTTTTGTATGCTAGATAAAACAATTATACAGCAAATTGAGGATCTGGTATATTCTAAACCCAGAACTATTCAAGAAATAGCCAAACAGATCAATAAAAACTGGAGAACAGCAGACAGATATGTAGAAGATATAGGAAAAGAATTTGGTACATTAGCAACTAGGACTTTTAGAGAAGGAACTCGAGGAGCATTAAAGATAGCTTATTGGGCCAGTATAGAAAAAGCGCAAAGTAATATCTTTCAAAAGAAATTAGAAAATGAAATAGAGCTTTTTAAAAGGAAAGAAGATTTTTCTTCTTTTGACATATACCAACATATTCCCGATAAAAATAAAAGTATGACTCTCAGTAAAGCTGAGGATGAATCTAAGACAGACTTAGATGAACTGAAAAACTTCTTTTTAAAAACAAAAAACCAACTTCTTATCTTTTCTGGAAACCTTTCTTTTGTAAACTTAAAAAATGAGAATTGCGAGATATTCAAAGCTATAGAAGAACTGGTTAAAAATAAAATTTCGATTAAGATTGTTTGTAGAGT
>Ga0209541_10004433_pt1 | contig 24898 bp, 17 predicted proteins | sample RifCSPlowO2_01_FD_184027 | JGI IMG/M metagenome (GOLD analysis project Ga0209541, IMG submission 184027) | Groundwater microbial communities from Rifle, Colorado - Rifle CSP2_plank lowO2_0.1 (SPAdes) (version 2) | ecosystem: Environmental > Aquatic > Deep subsurface > Groundwater | place... | reverse complement strand
TATTAGAAAAAAAATTGTTAAAGGCAAAACATATTATTACGTTGTTAAAGGAATATACGATGATAAAAAAAATCCATTACGACCTAAACAAAAAGTGATTAGATATCTAGGAAATATTGAGAGCATACTTGAGAAATATAAATTCTGGGATGAACATAATTAATTAATGAGTTTCCACGCAACGCCGGAATAACCTAGATAACATGATCTATTCGCTTGAAAACGAAGAGTTTCTTGTCAAGATGCCTGCTGCCAAGATTGCAGAAGGGGCAAAAAGGTCTTTAGAAAGGATGTTTGAGTTGAGTAGCTAAATCCAATTTAATCAATCAATATAAACTCCAAAAATTAATAATACTATTTTTTAAGCTTTTTCAAAAATCAACACAATCTTTTTACGCAAATTTATTATTCTGCTGATAATAATTCTAGCATCTTGTATAGAAGCCTCTTTTCCATAATAATTAACCTGATTTCTCAACTTTCTGAGTTCGTCAAATTCGTCACCAAGCTCAGATTTTATTACAATTTCTTTTAGAAAAGGAGTGTAGCATTCGTGGTTATATATTTTGTATCCTTTTTTTAGCGAAAATGCCTCGAGAAGCTCTCTTAGCGAATCATATGCAAGAGAAATCTTTGAATCTGCTGTAACATCATTCAACTCAAGTATTTCCATTGATTTGAGCTTGTTCATGCTTGTTTTCAGCAAAGAATTTACAAAATCCTGATCTTTGGACACTTCTTTCACAATTCTCTTATTGCAGCACTCTGTCCAATCCATCTTAAATCCTCAACTTTCCAGATAAGGAGTATCCATTAAGTATATTATTTGCCAATTCCTTATTATTTATATCATTAAAAGATTTATGCCAAAAAACTTGGATTTTTCGCTTTAATTGATTTTCGAATTTTTCTAAATCCAAATCTTTTTTAGGGCTTATAACTGCCAGGTCAATATCAGAATCTATTTTTACTTCTGCTTTTGCTAATGATCCAAACAAAATCAAGGTTGGGCTCATCAAATTTTTCTCGAAAAAATTAATCAGATCTTTGAGTTGAGCCTGCCAATATATCTTGGATAGGCCTCTGAACTGATTATTTTCTCGATTAGCATAGAAAAACAGATAATTTCTGTCCTCACTTCTAATAAGCAAGCCTTCTTTGCAGTATGAATTCAATATTTTTGAGGCAGTCGGAGGAGAGACTTTTATTAGTTTAGCATATTCTCTGACGCTTATTCTTCTATAGCAATCCTGGAAGAAGGGTTCCAGATTGTTAATTATTTTTAACATATGTTAGTATTATTTAACACTTGTTAATAAATCTTTCTGTTCTTTTGCTGTAAACCGATATTTGATAGGATGTTTGAGTTGACAGCTGATTAATTGAAGCATTTTTTCCTTCTAATAACAAATTTTAGGAGTACAATTAAATCAATTGATTTCTTTTCATATTCAGCGAATTTATTTACGGTTAGTATTTGCCCAATTTCACAACATTTTTTCAAAATTTAAAATAATTGATGGTAGTTTATAACGGCTATTAATGATGTTAAATGCTTTTATAGGCTTTGAGATAGTACTATAATTCTCGTAAAATCAGGCAATTTGAATATAAAAACAGGTATTTTTCGAAACATTTAAAAAGGAGAATAGTATACAATAGTGTATATCAGTGTATTAAAATACCTAAACGTTCATCAAGTCCCTTTAGGAAAGTTGGGGATACTCGAGGAGTATCAAGAGTCAAAAATAGAACATATCAATAGATTGGGTTATAGAGAAAAGAGGAAGCTGTCATGTTTGAAAAAGAGCTGATAAGTCTAGCAGTATTGTTTTTCTGCGTCATAATAGGAACCTGGATGTCATCAAGGTTCAAGCAGCCAACAGAGATTGGCTTATTATTAGTTGGAGCGATAATAGGGCCAAACCTTCTAAACCTGGTAAATGACCAAGGCATGATAGAATTGTTTATAGAACTTGGAGCAATACTATTATTATTTGTAATCGGCCTTGAATTCATATTGCCAAAGCTACTACACATTGGCTCAAAGGCAATAGTCTTTGGAATAATGAAATTAGGAATAATCTTCTTCATATCATTTGAGGTTGCCTTATTATTAGGGCTAGGCAAGATAACAGCACTACTTATAGGATTGATATTTTCATTCTCAAGCACTGTTGTAATTGTAAAAATACTTGAAGCAAAAAAACTTTATCATCGGGATGAGATGCCGCTGCTCATCGGAGTATTATTGATCGAGGATATTTTTGGCGTAATAATATTATCAATACTCTCACAATCAAATACAGTAGGCGGATTAGTCGGAATATTCTGGAACCTGACACTAGCATTCATAATATTAGGAGTGTCATATTTTGTGATGTTAAAAATAGCAAATCCAATCATATCCTGGCTCCTAAAAGAGACTAGCGATGACAGCATACCATTCCTTGCACTGGCATTATGTATAGGATTTGGTTACTTGGCTATGAAATTGGGGCTGTCACCAGCTATCGGAGCTTTCCTAGCAGGAAGCATCATCGCTTCCTATCCGAATGCAAAGCTATTTGAGCATTCAATGAAACCATATACTATTATGGTAACATCACTATTTTTCCTTTCAATAGGAACTCTAGTGAACCTAAAATCATTGAATTCAATAGCTTTGTATTTGCCTATCTTCTTATTAGTAATAATCTTGTCAAGATTCATAGCAATAAGATTCATAAGTTCACTAGTTGCAAACTTCCAGAAAGATCAAGTGATATTTTCAAGCATAACACTTATTGCCATAAGTGAATTCTCACTACTGATAGCTAAGAGCGCCCAACATTTCACCACGGAAATAGACCTAATATCATTAACAGCATTCCTGATATTTACGACAGCATACATAATGTCATTCTCAATAAACCATGTAAGCAAGGTAAGCACATTGATAGATTACTCTCTGCCCAAAAAATGGAGCAATGAACCAAAAACATTATCAAATTATGTAACTTACCTTGTCAATGAGCTTGGAAACGAAAACCATCACACAAAAAAATTCATGTATCTTCTATCAAGAACGCTTTTATGCCTTCTTGGAATGATAGTATTATTGCTCGGCGGAATACACTATTACAGCTTGCTGACACAGATAAATACATACCTATTTGTGATCGGAGTAATGACAATAGCATCATTACTGGTATTCTTAAGCTACCTATTGTATAAGAAAGCAGAACAGCTTTACAGTGTGCTTGTGGTAATACTATCAGACTATGACTCGCACCAATACAGGAAAAGCAGATATGTTGTCAATAATCTGCTGATAACGCTTGCATTGTTCACTTTTGCTATTTATTCGCCGATAATCATAGTTTTTACAAATGCATCGCTATGGCTAAATCTGATACCTGTAGCAATACTTGCTTTTTCGATAATGAAACTCATGAAGATAGCGCATTTCATAAAGTTTTTCCAACTGAGGAAGGCGTACTAGGTTTTATTTTTTAATGATCTGAGTTATAACGTGAACAACATCCTGATATTTTGATTGGTTGATACTGCAAAGCTTTTTTAGTATTTGCGATTGTGAAGCTGTAAAAATCATGTTGCATCTGATGTAGCTGTCAATATGAATCGAGCCATCAATCGTCTCATCCTTGTTTAAAGCAACCGAGAATTCGTCTCTCTTGATATCTTGTGATGTGATCTGGCAGAGAATAATATCTTTCTGCATCTGATCTGAAATTGTGAGGCAAGGCCGCAGCTTCCTATCGCTAAGATCAGTGTAAGGAAATGGAAACAGTACTATATCTCCTTTTGCAAAAACTCCCATGCTTTATCCTCCTCTTTTGAGAGCCAGCTTCTGGCAAGAGATTTTTCGCTCGCAAGATATGTGGACAATCCAGATAAGTCTTCTTTCCCAAATAATCTTTCTCTCATCGTCTCCCTGATAAAATCCTGCAGGTTGTCATAGCCTTTGTCCTTTGCAAAAGCCTTGGCTGCTTTGATCATCTTATTGGAGAGCTTGATGCTGATTTGCGTACCCATAAATACTTTAAAATACGTTTAAGTATTTAAATGTTTTGGGAGTTTGTGTAGATATACTGCAAAATTTCTTATGTGCGCCTAATAAATGACCTTATCCTTTTTTTTAAGAAATAAACTGAAAACATCAAGGCATTCCTTTCTGTCAATCTGCTTCAAACTTATACCTTTTCTTCTGCCCTTAAAGATATCATTTATCTTTTTATCGTCAAAAGAAAGCATCTCAGCGTCTTTATCTGAACATCCGTGATAAATCTTGCTAATCCTTGCCCAATAAGCTGAAGCAAGACACATAGGGCATGGCATGCAGGTCGCATAAATCTCACAACCTGACAGATCATATCTCTTTAATTTTTTAGAAGCAAGCCTTATAGCGTTAACCTCTGCATGAGCAGTTGGGTCATTTGTCTTCAATACAGTGTTATAAGCTTTGGAAATAATTTTTCCATCCCTTACGATGACTGCCCCAAAAGGGCCGCCATGGTTTAAGCGGACTCCGTCTTTTGCCTCTTTAATTGCAATTTTCATAAACTTGTTCATGTCTTAAACAGAAGGATTAGCTGATATAAATGTTTCTCTTTTTTTTGTAATTTAAAATTTACGCCCCATCCGAGATTTGAACTCGGGTCTCAGGCTTATTGCAAAGCAATCACAACATGAATTATCTGCCGCAAGCCCGTATTCTGTCCAGCTATACTAATGGGGCATAGGTATAGCTAACTTGCTTACTCTATTTTAATCTTTTCCTTGAGAAATTCCTTAATCCTATTCTTAAAGTCAATCACTCTTCTTTTGTTTCTAACATACTTGTTCTGCTTGACATAAGTCCAGCCAGTCTTTATACGCATGCCCTTGTTCATATGCATCTCAGAAAATTTGGAATACTGGATCCTTGCTTTTTTAAAGAACTTGATCTGTTTTCCAGTAACAAAATTATTCTTTTTCCTTATGCTCTCAAGGAAATCTGCAACATCATCCTGCTCTTTTGTAAATGTTACAACACTTCCAAATTCAAAATTTGTGTGTGCATCTGAACCGCCAGTTATCCCAGAATCAGTCTCTCTAGCTAATTTGATAGCTTTCTTGTTCCATCTCTTCAGATTCCCACCATTGATAACTTCAAGAGCATCAATCCTTTTTATCATCTTCTTATCAAGCCTTTCAAAACCGTCATGCTTTCCAAGGCCAACCCAGCCAACAGAAAATGGATGAGCTGCACTAATCAAGGCATTATAATCTTTCGAGCATTCAACAATCTCTTCACAGTTAATGTTAAGATAGCCAATCTTATCGCTGGTAAGATATTTTTTAACACAATTATCATAAAATGCCTGCAGTTCAGATACCCTTGAAAAATAACCAAGAAGATGCATTCCTTCATAAGGATGAAACTCAATTCCAGGAATAACCATTATGTTATCCTTAATCCTTTGGGCTTTAACTGCTCCGCTAACTTCGTTATGGTCTGTAATTGAGATTCCTATGCCTAATCTTTTAGTCTTGGCCAGCAATTCCTCAACTGTAAGCATTCCGTCAGAATGATTTGTGTGGGTGTGCATATCAACCACTGTATAACCTCTGTCCAAAAGCAAAGGAAGCTTTGGCTGCTCTATCCTTATACGAGCATCGAAGAACATTAAATTATCTTATTGCACTCTTTATATAAAGTTTATGTATAATCCGAGACAGGGGTTTTAGCCTAAATTGTAATCTCTTTTCAATATAACCTATAGTATTTATTGTCGAATTATTATTTTCTGCTGCCCTATAATCAAAAGATTTATATACATTAACTGTTTACACATAATTAACTGTATTAAATATATTATTAACCTGTATAAGATTGGAGGAGAGACAAAATGCCAACAATAACCTTATCAGTTCCAGAAGATTTGAAAAAAGATATGGATGAATCCAAAGAAATAAACTGGTCTGAAGTAGCGAGAGCTGCAATAAGAAGCAAAATATACCAATTAAGGATATTAAAGTCGATAACTTTCAAATCCAAGCTTACAGAAAAAGATGCTTTGGACCTAGGAAGAAAGATAAATAAGTCATTACATGAACGGTTAACAAGCTAAGATGGAACTGATTATTGATGCACCAAACCAAATGTTTTGCTTGTTAACTCGTATAATCCTTCAGATTTCCAAAACCTGATTTTTTTTCAACATTATCATGATCAATGCCAACCTGTTTTTTCAAGTCTATCGCAACATTTTTGCCAAGCAATTGCGTTAATTTAACAATATCCACATCCTTAACTTCCTTGAGATTCCTGATCTTGTTTCCATACAGTTTTCTTGCCCTCACCCTACCTATATTCTTGAATCTCAACAAGGGAATTAGCTCTTCTTTAACACCATACTTGATCCTAATCCTGATCTTTTCAATCTCAGAAAGCATTTTCCTGTTCTGTGCCACTTTAAGAAGCTCCTCAATACAATAAAGAAGCCAGTCAGCAATATCAAGCTTTGCCCTAGTCTCTCCTGGACGGACATTATATTTTTCAAGAAGATATTCTTCATCCTTTTCTTCTATCCAATCATTGAAAAACAACGCGGTCTTTATAGACCTCAAGAAATCATCATATTCTGAATCATAAATAGAAGGCTCACTTTCCAAAAGATCTGCAGAAAACTGATTAAGCTTTTCCTCAACCTCATCCATCTCTTTAGACCTTATCGCTAAAAGCGGCCTCATCTCTAATGTATGCGAGATAACCTGCAGGAAAGCAAAGGCAGGAATTTTCCGTTTGCTGATCTTTAATGAGCAGTCAAGGAAAAACCTTGCAGTGTAAGGATCTATGTAAAGCTCAGCAGCCCTTTTTCCCATCAATGTTGCTTTTATTTTTCCAGAAGATAGTTCATCTGCGCTGACAAAGTCCTTTTTTTCGGCAAATCCTACAATAAACTCCCATTTCTCAAGGAGAGCAAGCATTTTTGAGATGATCTTGTCTAGTTCTTCCATATCTTTGAACTGATAAGCCCAGAAAGTCTTTTCAAAAAAATTTTGGATAGACTTTTTATCATCAACAAATTCAGTTGCTATAAGGCTTAGAAGATAAGTCCTTAAAACAGGCTCAACAGCAAGTTTAGAAGTTATTGATTCAGGAACCCCATAAATATAGCGGTCAATAATCTCGTTTTTTTCAGATTCAGAGCCAGCAACAGAGATGGCTTCACCATAAACATCATACTTTGGACGGCCAGCTCTTCCACACATTTGCAAGTATTCAAGGACTGGAATATAAGCCATGCCGCGATGGCTGTATCTCTTCAAGTCTTTTAGAATTGCCCTGAATGCCGGCAAATCGAGGCCGGCAGCTAAAGTTGGAGTGCAACTTATTATCTTGATCTTTCCAGCCTTGAAATTATCTTCAATAATCTCTTTTTGCTTATGGGTCAGGCCAGCATGATGGAAAGCAACACCTTTTTTCAGGCAGTCTGCCAACCTTTCACACTGCTTTGTCGGCTGAGAAAGCACATTATAAGCTTCTTCAGATATCCTTGTCAATTCAAAGATTTCAGCATCCCTCAGCTTTATCTTTTTAGCTATATCCTCAGCTGTCTTTTCAGCGCTGCGCTTTGTGTTTACAAAAACAAGAGCCTGTTTGCTGATCTTAATCGTGTCTAGCGAGAGATTGACTGCTGCAGAATCAGAGATTTCCTCTATCTGCAGGATTTTTTCTTTTTTCATGTTTAGAGTGTCCAATCTGATTAGCCACTACCCACTGGACAGCTATGCACGTAAGATATTTAAATATTCACTTTGTTTTTAAAAGACTAAACTGAGAAGTAACCTAATTTTTCCTAAAGCGATTATTAACTACTTCTAGCTAAGCTATTAGTTAGCAGAATAAAGGGACACACTCAAGTTATAACAGAATAATTTATATACAATTTGGTTTAGCATCATGTTATGGACTTAAATAGATTAATTAAGCAAATTGAAAAATATACTAAGAGGAGTTTAGAGTTTTCTATGAGGGAATTTAGGCAATTAGAATGGCTAAAAAAAGATATTCTAAAAATCGAAGAAATCAAAAAAAAAATGAATTATAAGGGGGAACTTGAATATTGGGAGACACATTACCAGCAGCTAGAAGAATGTTCTGAACGTATTGAAAGGAGATTAAATGTTTGGATTAATAAATTAGAAAGCTTAATTACTAAATACGAATCTGATTTTAGTCCACGTGATAAAAAATATTTTGAATTATGGAAACATAAGATCGAGGATTGTAAAAATAATTTAGTGAGAATTTTATCCAAGGGCGGTGAATTGTCGAAATCTATTGAAGAAAAAGCCTCCCTATGGGAGGTGGAACGAAAAATCAATGAAGCTTGTGGAACTAATAAAACTCTGATTGAATTATTAAGTCAATTTGAGGTCATAAGAGGAGAGATAGAAGAAGGCAGTCTCGATACAAAAAAAGCCTTAGATTTAATAAAGATTTATTGGCAGGTACATATAAAAAATAACTTTGTATACCATGGAACATCTACTATTTACAAAGAATACATAGCAAAAAGAGGTCTTATTACTGGGGACAGACCTTACCTTAAAAGGATGATTTTATTTTTAGAAGTTATAAATAAAATTCTTAGGGAAAAAAAGGACTACTATGAACCTTCCTTGGTTGATCTTCTTTTAAAAATGAATGTTGTTGGTGTGAATCAAATAAATTTAAGGTTTGAGTCTGATCGTTACCCAAATTGGACTGCTAGGAGGGATGAAGCTCTATTCTATGCAACTGATTCAAACAAAGCTTGCGGTGAAACCTTACAAGGTATAAAAAATACTAGTGTTAATTTTATTAAGCATCACGAAGAATACTATAAGCATTCAAAAGATAGAACCTGTTTATTGGGGGAAAAAGAATTAAGATTTTTAAATGCAACCATAAGGTGGGTAAATCGTCTTGAAATAAGACATAGGCCAATGCTCTTAAAAATTCGATTATCTTCACCTATTTTTGATAATTATCCCTATCATATCCCTATAGGGAGTCTAGATAATACTATTAAAATGTTTAAGGAGAAGTTGTTGAAAATGAAATTAAGTTTTAATTCAAAGACAGTTTCTGAATTAATTAATGGAAGTGTTTCCAGTATAGGAGAATTCGATACACATATAAAATCTGCTTCTGCAGGTGAAATTGAATTTGAAGAAATTTAAGAATGAATTGGTCATACGATTTTATAAACCCTGCAAATCCTAAGCATACTAACAAGTTTTTAAAAATAAGAAATGGCCCCGACGAGATTTGAACTCGTGACCTCACGATTTCTTCCTGATGGTATCAGTTTCGCATTGATACTCAAACGTGCGCTCCACCAGGCTAAGCTACGGGGCCATTATGCATATATAGGCATTAACCTATTTATAAGTTATACCAAAAGGATTGGCAGGCTATTTATAAAATTTACTGCTTGCTTGAGAAACAACAATTTTGAAACCAAGAATTAATCTTTATAGGCTAAATCTAGTTGAATATAACTCATGATCTTTCTTACATTCTGATATCTGGCTGTTGCCAAATTCTTCTGCCAAAAGCATATAATCTTCCAGCTTTTTGACACTGTTAGGACCAATCTTTTGCTTGAATTGGTCATTAAATATGTCTTGCAGGTGATCAAAAGAGGAAACTGTGCTAATAATTGTTTTCAGAAATCTAGGTTTAACATTTTCATGATTGAAAGTTTTTCTTATATAGCCACTTGAGGTCACAACCATCGGGAAAACACCATATCTGGCAGAACAAAATGCATCTACTGAACCATAAGCGGTTGCTATCAAGTCTTGGATTTCTCTTGAATATTTTGGATTATCAAGCAATTGAATTGGGTCAACACCACGAGTTTCAGATCTCTTTGCAAGAGCAACAGCAAATTTTCTGTAATTGCTAGTCAAATTATCCGTTGTTGCCAGACGCAATTGTTTCAGGACATCTGCCTTTAATCTTTTAGCAGCATATTTTGCTGTTTGAACCGCCATATTAACATAAAATTCAGTTTCAGGAGATTCCTTGTCGTTCTTAGTTATCAAATCAGTAAATTCTTTTAGGCCTTTGTCAATTGCAATATCAAAAACACTACTTACAACCCCTTTTTCTCCTAACATTTTTCCCTTTTCATACATCTTCATAAGGTCTTCTGAAGTTATGCCTAGAGCAACTGCTGATGATTTTCCAGCTTGTTCTTCTTCAACATAATCGAATGCGCCAACCAATAAATCTATAACAACAGCATCTAACTTATGCTCATTGGCATATTTTAAAATGGTTTCATCACCAGAATAAACTATCTCTGCTGCCTGAAGAACAAAGCTTTTGAATCTCTTTGCAGTTACCTTAAAATTAAGTTTTTGGAGGTTGTCATTTACAACCTGATCAAGGCTATCGTTCAATCTTGAAAGCTCAAACTGCTTTATTGCAGCCATTCCTTGTTCAGCTAACTGATCTTCTGTTTTTAACTCCATTATAGTTGAAAGTGCATTTTTGTTTAAAAACCTTTGGTTTGTAATTACTGCTAAGTAACCCCAAAAGCAATATTTAGGAACATAACCTAACAAAATTAATATTGCTCATTTCTGGCTATAACTTTGGATGAGATTTCTAATTATAGGTTCAATAAACTTAATGTCTGGATCTAGATCAAATAATCCTTCTGTTGCCAGTAAACCAAATTTATATAGGGTTTTAACAGCATTTCCAAAGTCGCTAATCTTAACTGAAAGTATAGGATCTGGTTCAATTGTACTTGAGTATATTTTGCTGTATTCCAACATACTTGATCGATTAGACAAATCTCCAACAATCTTTCTTCTCCTTTCTTTTCTAAGCAGGGCAAACTTTTCCGGATTTATATCAACAATGCCGAGTTCATGCAGGTAACTTAATATGTAATTAAAAGGTCTGAGATTAATCTCTTGTACAAATCTTTTTACTTCATATACTTTTTTTTCTCCTTCTGCAATTGCCAACACTCTGAAATCATCATCTGGCGTATATATGCAGACTCTGTCAAATAAATATTCTTTCCTATACAAATGCTCTGCATTAAACAAAGCTGCAAGTTTGATGTCATGCCGTTTAAGGTCTGTTACAGCTTCCAAAAAATCGTGTTGGTGTTTCGAATCAAGCGCATCTTTTGGATCATTTTTAATAGAATCAAGATAAGACATGAATTCATAAACCTTATCCATTGAAAGATGAGGCAGGATGACATGAGTCCTAAGCTGGTATTTTCCGTTTACAAAATCCAACTTACACAAAAGTGCAGAATAAGAGGCTGATGCACCAATTATATGAGCTAATTTTCCAGCTCTTTCCTTGAATTCATTAAATACCATCTCGTCAAATGAAAACTGAATCCTTCTCTCATCAGAGTTCTTGCTCATTGTATAATTGATACATCGAGGTGCAGGCTGTTCCAAATCATCAGTTGCGCTAAATCTTCCATATCTACCCCCAACAGCTTCGGGAGCAATACCACTCATGAAACGCTCTAAAGCTTGCCTCATCATTGATTCTTCAATTGAACTATTCATCTTTATTCGATTGATGCAAGATAGCATCTCCAATTATAACAAAACAATCCCTTGTCAAACGAGGTTCTGTAAACATCAATGTGTCAAGAATAGTGGCAATAATCGGTGAATCATAATACTTATTGATATGACTGTTAAAGTTGATTGCTGATGGCGGCAAGTTTCTCATTCTCATATCATCGGAATATTGTTCAAAGCTCCTAAAGAAATACCTTAATCCATCTATTAAGCATTTATCTTTTGTTTCCCAAGAATTGCTTGCTCCATAAGATTCTAAGCTCCTTGCAAGATATGACCATGCAGATTCATGCTGCAATTTGCTTACATCAGCACTCACAATAAGATATTTATATTTATCATCCAAATATTTTAAGGCTGGGCTAGAAGTATCTGTTATGATTAATTTGCGTGATTCCAGAAATGATTTCAGCACTCTAACCTTGTCTTTGCCATCCAGTGATTCAAATTCGATTGCAAATTCTCCTGTCCTCCCGTTATTTATAAGCTCATCTAGCCTCGCAGAAATTCCATCTGAAGCCCTCTCTTCAGATACCTCTTGTATTAGATCCTCATAATTCTGAAGAAGCCATTGGTCCAGCCTGTTTGTTGATCCTGCACTAGATTTATCTTCAAATATCTTCCTAATAATCCTTCTTTTTTCAGGAACAGCTAATTTATCAAATTTATCCTTAAAATGGCCTCGCTCTGACTGGTAACTATCAACCACATCATCTAACACTTCCCTGTGAGCTAAACTTATATCCTCATAAGCAAGATACTTGGCATTTGGATTCCTTCTGCGATCCCAGCCTCCAAAAAAGCTAAGTGAGCCAAGATTTAGCTTTTTCTCAACTTCTTTTATTGCATCATGAATTGATCCAGGATTATTCCTATAGCACTCTACTACTTTTGCGAAATCTTTTGATCCAGTATTTATGTAAAGTGTTTGGGAAACCCCGTTTCTTTTCGAATAAAAAACGTCTTCATCAGGCAATTCGATAATCTTTGTTGATGAAAGGCCGTATTGTTTGGCTAATGGATAGCTAAGGTGGAATTGACTGTGAAGTTTGACAGCCAGGCAACCGATGAATTCTTTTTCCAAGGCAGACAAAACGATAGGCTCTATTTCCACAGTTTTGGTTTCTTTTGGTACCATTTTTATTGTTTTGGCATCAATAAGTGCAACAAGAGATTCTGCTGCTAATCGCTTTTGTTGGGCTGCGAACTTTGCTGCTTGCTTTTTTTCATTTTTTAGTTGCTTTGCAGCTGCTCTTCTATTAGCGTATTCTTCAATTCTCTTGCCTATTGCTGAATTAGCTGTTTCAACATATGAACTGACATGGCTATAAGCTATCAAACCAAGTGTCTCGACAGCATCTTTTCCAGCTGCTACAAACCGTTTTACTGTTCTTGAACTTTTCACAGCTCCGAGATATAGCATATAACTTCCACCGGCAATAGCAAGGCCTTCTACACCATACTCGGCTGCAATAACCCAATCAATATTTCCTGCAAGCGAGTGCGCACCATACCCAAGCAGGCCTGTTGCGCCTGTCACTGTTGTGCCAATAGTCAAGTATTTTACTGGTTTCTTGACAGCCCTTCCTGAAACCACAAAAGCATTTGCTGTGCAATCAAGCGCAGAATAAAACTTTGTGGAGATCGAATTCTTAAGCTCCTGAACTGTTTTATTATACTCTTCTTCCGCTGTCTTTATAATGCGGCTAATTTCATGATCCAAATCAGTTACAGCGTAACCATAACCTAATTTCTTAGGATAAATTTTTGTAAATATATGGTTGAACAAAGCAATCTGATATCGGTCTCCAGTTAAAATAATACCATTCCTATATTTTAGTGATTTGTGTTTTTTATGCTTATCAGAAACATAATAAAAATTCAAAAGATGCGGCGATTCCTCAATCATTTGATCAATATCCCTAATTGAATAGTTCCTGCCATTGATGTCATGGAACAATTTTGAATTCTCAATTGGCTTCCAATTTTCAGCTTCAGCAAAACAAAATGTATTCCGCACACATGCTGCCAGGAAGTCCAATGCTGATGATCTGCTATTTATTGAGAAATTAGGTATTTCAGAAGCAAAATCTGAATAGAACTGCTGGAGCAAAACATCTTTTTCCCTAATCACTGCATGATACAATTCATCCTTGATGAATACACCTGTAATATTTCTTTTGAAATTCGGATTATCAATAAGGACTGTTGGCATAAAATCAAGCTTTGCATCAAGTGACTTATGCGCAATTTCACCATTTGCCACCAGAATCAAGCTTGAATAAGAATCATCCAGTTTTTGATTTTGCGTTTTGGGTTCACCAATAACAAAATTAAATGTTGTTGCAGCAGATTTGTAAGATTTCTGAAATAAGCAGTTTTTTAACATCAATCCCTTATTTACTTTTTTTCCATTAATCGCTATAGGGATTGCGGAATAAACAAATTTGTTTATTAGGTTCTCATTTTCCTTATGGATGTCACGTTTGTGTCCTGTGTATAGCTTGTGCAAAACGTTCATGGCAAAGTCCAAAGGACTTACAGATCGATCAGAGTAAATCCCTTTCTTTTTTCTTACAATAATGCGGTTCAATTCGGTTTTCTTGTCGGTCTTTTCAATAATTGGCTTATATTCTTTATCCAGAGCTACGCTTAATGAACCAGAATCATCATAAGTGCTAAATTTAACAGATATCGGATCTTCGGAAAGCGCTGAAAGGATTGCCCGTCCCAACCCAGCCATCTTATGCCCACTCTTGCTTTCTGAATTTAAGTATATTGACTTAAGAGTTAATGTCAATTGCTCGAGAGTCAATCCTGGGCCGTCAAATTCCAGAGCAAATTCTTTTTCACTATTCGTGATATAAACACTAGTGGGATGATTCATCAAAGCTAATCGGACCATACTGCTCTGGTATCCTCCGCTAAATCCACCTGACTCAATAGTTTTTCTTATCATTCTCCTTACATCTACTGTAAAGGGTGATCCTTTACTGAAGCTCTGCTCAACAATTGCATCTAAATCTGCCATCTTGCTAATACCTCAAATATGTGTAGTTCTTCTCTAGTTCGCTTAACATTTCGCAAACCAGCTTCTTCTTATTTGACAACATATATATTGTCATTAACTGCTGGATCTTAGGGCTATCAATATTTACTGCAATATCATATACCCTACTGAAAAAACCATACTGATCCATCCTAAAAAAATTAGTTTTCTTTTTCCCAGCTTTTCTGCCATCTTTGGAAATTATGACAAAATCCTTGAAGGCATCAATTTGAGCTATATCACTATTGCTAGTAAAATATACCTCATTATAACACATTGAGCCATTTTTCTTGAGATAGCCTGATATCATTGACATGAAATCCTTTTCTCTTGAAGTTATTCGGTTTTTATCTTTTATTTCACATCTCGAATAGAAATCGACTCTTGCATCTTCAAATGTGCCAAGCATTCCCAAAACCCTGCGATTTTCTGTCAGACAACTATCAGTATAGTCATAAATAATATAGTTGACAAATGCTACTTTTCCATGCTTCTTAAGTATATTTGCCATTTCCTTATCCAGCGTTGAAACAGTATACAATTTACTATCATTAATCATTGTGTTTAATACGTCATCAATACTAAGCTTTTCACCGAAAAAGGTCTGGAATAACTTGTATCTGGAACAGGCTTTTGGCATGCCCTTTTTTATGAATACATACAAATCTGACGGTTTTTCTTTTTTTGAGGGCTTATATTTGCCTTTCAAGTCTTGAATATAATCTCCAACTAATCCCCATGCATCAATATAGTCAAGTTTGCTATATCTAGCTGAATCATCAGCAGCTGCGTCATTTGATTTAACTGCTTTATCAAATTTAACCACATTAGCACTTACTTGCTGATAGCTTTCGATAATATCCAATGCTTTAATCAAAAGTTTGTCTATTCCAGCTGTGTTGATATGATTGATTATCCTGGCGAATGCATCGTCTTCTACTACCTTGTCTCTTGAAAAGGTATGATGGAATTCTGATGAAGAGACTAGCAAAGAAATGTTGGGCCAATGAGTGAATGGTTTAATACCTTGCTCAAGCTTTAACCTGTTATTGAGGTATTCATAAATAGGGTCTCCACCAGAATCTCTTTGACCTATAACATATTCGAGGCCGGGCATCACTTCATGAACCTGCAGATTTGAATTTAATTTAAATTCCTTGTTGATGAACTCACCGTCAACATATATCGGAGTCCTTGACCTTGCGCAGAAAAATGAAATTTTCTCCTTAACCTGAGATTTTAAGGCAACAGCCTCTTGCATGCTTACAATTTTCTGAATAACTACCTTTGTACCTTTTCTTTGCTCAATCTCATAATGCCTAAACTCAGGATTTCCATTGGTCTGCCGCATATGAAGACCCCATGATTCTGAAACAGTACTTCCATTTTTTCCTGTAGACTCAATGATGAAGTGATCTGGTTTTAAAATAAATGGTGATACTATACCAATACCGTATTTGCCAATCTTATCACTCCTTGACTCCTTGCTGGATTTGAAAAGTTTTAACAAATATTCATCTCTTTCAAACATGGTCATACCAATACCATAATCCTCAAAAGTGATTGTAGCCTGGACAAGATCTCCAATAGTATTTGTATCAAAAGTTACATCAATCTGAGGAGTCTCTGCATCAATGCTGTTCTGGATAAGCTCTCTAAAACAGTCTGTCTTGTCCACAAACTGAGCTGAGAGACTATTAACAATATCTTCAATCCTTTGCTGAACATATACAGTGCTTTCAGCTTCATCAAATATGTTTATCTCAATCTTTTCTTTTGCCATTTTCCAGAACATGAATATGCGATTGTATTGAATAGAGCGAGTCATGTGCCCGCTCTTCAATAAGCTGCTTTAAATCAGCATTAACAAAATAAGTGTAAGAGTCGCTTAAATGGCAGCCGATCTTTTGACTGCTTTCATCTAACCCTGCCAAGAGGATGGATGCTTCCTTAGATGAAACCGAAAGCGCTCCATGACCTAAATATTGCCTGAATTGATTAAAAACATCTGATAATGGGTCTATTGCCTTCATATTGCCGGTGTGTTCAGAATAAAAAGGCCCAATAATTGTCTGTGATACTTTTCTTGGAACCAACCCATGATTTTTTTTAAGAAGCTCAAACATATCACCGGCTGTCTGAGAAAAATAATTCATCGAGACGTTTTCTGCATATTTCTCCGGCGAAACAATTTTTCTTCTGAGGCTACGCCGAAGCATACTTGTTACTGAATTAATTTTTTGGGCAACATATACTTCAATCTGGTAATTCATATAACTATTAAATGGCATGCTAATTCCTGATAGGGATACCCTCACGAGTTTTTCTATACCTTGTTCCATTGCCTGCGATTCTGCATGAAGAACAATCATGGGAGTTTTCTCTGCGGCTTCTTTTTTATGAAGATACCAATTAATATCTGCTACCAATGGATTAAGTGATTCAGCATTGATATCTTCAGGTTTTAATATGTCAAGGCTTTGGAGCAGCCTTATTTGCACATCATCCAAAGAAATGGTGCTATCTAAACTTGATTTATGGAATGAGCATGCCTGCTGGAATTCTGTGAAAATCGGGAAGCCTGAATATAGATCTATCAATATTGAATTAGATATACCTTTAATTAATCCATTTTTTAGAATATCTAGCGAATTCAGGAATTCGACGGGTATGTATGAAGAAACGGCATTTACCTGTTTTATGATAGATACTATATTCTCGATATGTGCTATACCTAATACCCTACCGAACTTCACAATTCTGAGATCCTTTCTTGGCATTTCCATAGATATAACCCAAGAAAAATAGCTAACTTTGGCTTCCTTTTGTGTCAACTGGGAGATATTTAATTTGATCAGCAAATTCAAGAGCCAATTTACCTCTTCTATTGCTATAATCCTGAAGTGCTGCTCTAGCTTCCCTGTTGTTTGCTGCGCTTAGCTGAAGTGTTTCAATATCAAATACTGTTTCTGGGACCAGACTTCCAACATTCTGAGCAAGTTGTTTTAGGTGTTCGCTGCTTCTCTTCACAATCTCATTAAGGTTATGCTGCAAGTCTTGAGACTGCCTGCATCCTTCTACCATTAGTTGCTCGATTTGCAACAAACTGGAAACATAAGTTACATTGGGACCCGCATCGCTCAAAAACTGATCAATCCTCGAGTGTACATTCCTGCCTAGATCGTGCAACAGCTGTGTGTTTTGAATAAGCACTCCAACACCTTTGTAGTGTGCGAATAAATTGATAACATTATCTTTTAATGCTTCTATTTCCGATGATTTCTTCAAAGTTTCTGCTTTTGCCTCCACTATCTTGCTGTAAAGCCCAGATGTTTCTGGATTCATCTCGGCTGGGTTTAATTTGTCAACTTTTCCATGTTTTGATTCAAAATCTTTGACCAATGATTGATAATCAGTCTCTGCGTCTGCATGCTGTGGAGTAAGTTCCATCAAGCGTTTGTATACTTCATGAGCTGATTGGATAATCCTGATTCCATCATTTGCTAAATTTTCAATTGTTTTTCTTGTTCCATCTTCACCATGAATGAACCCATAAAGCCTTGTCTTAATATCATTGGCTGTCGCAATTTGCATTTCAAGAGATACATGTATTGGCGGAGCTTCTGCACCCAAAGCATTGTATAATAATGAAGCTCCGGGAAGCCTTTGTGCATAAGTTACTAATGCCATGCTTAACTGAGAAACCTTTCCCCTAATACCGTCAGCTTCTTTAATATCTCTGAGGTGCTGAGTTAATTTTTTTGCCCGTGCAGCTTGCTTTTGCATGCTCCTAGATAATTTGTTATTGCTATCTTGAATCTGCTGCAATTGTTTCTGGGCTTTTGCTACACCTTCTCTTCTTTGATCCAGATGCATTGTCAATATGCTGTCTAGCGAGGCAGGGTTAATACCCACAATCCTGCTTGGTTCAGGTAAAACAGCTAGAGCTGAATTATCATTTGTATTTGTCATTTTAAATCCTCCAATAGGTTTTATTATAATAAACTTATCTTTAATGATAGTAGTAGGCTATTTAAAAACCTTTCGTTGATAACTACCACTGAATGGTGAAAATCAAAGAAAAAAAGCGCCCCCGGGCAGACTCGAATTCGACAAACGGTTTTTCTCCGTTTTCTGCCGACCTCGCGGTTTCTCCAAGCTTGCAATATCAAGCTGGTAACAGCCGCGCGCTCCACCTGTTGCTCCATGCTTTAAAGCATGCCTAAGCTACGGAGGCACATACTTAACATAGTAGAGTGGATACAAGAGGGCTCTGGAGTTGTTTATAAAATTTTCTATAAGCCTTGGATTTACTGTGTTAAGAACTTATAAATCTAAAATACAATTTATTTTTTATTATATTAACAAAAATCTAATTCCAGAAAATACACCTAAATAAAAATTGTTTAAGCCATTTTAATAAGCTATACTCTCAAATTTGTTGTTTTTGTGTAGTCTTGTATTCTTATAAGTATAATGCCTGACTTTTTTCTTAATTAAGACTTTTGGAATTTAGATCTAAGAGCGTAACCTTCCATTTTTTTGTTAATATATCTCTTTTTATTGTTAATATATAATTATTATATTTTACATAATAATGCTTATTATGATATTATGTAGATAGAATAAACTTTATCAACAAATTATTTTATTAGCGGCAAATTGTTAATTTATAATTAATATAAGTTACATAATAATAGTTAAAATTACATAATCGTAAATATATTACTATCATATAGCATTCAAATAGGCCTTAATAGTATATTAATTTGTAGTATATTATTACTATTTTTAAATATATTTTTGTTACATAATAATAATTTAAAATTACATTATGATAATATAATCTGATGAATTCAGTGGCTCAGTCTGCTAAATAAGCACACTTAATCTATTACATAATAAGACATAATCGTTACAAACTAGCTTTTTGCAACTACAAAATCGCAATATTTATATACCAAAAGCATAGAATATTTAATGGAATGGGCAAACAAGAGAGACTTATCGCGCAGATAACTCAGCTGATAGCAGTCTTGGACAAAAAAGAGCAACAGGAAATTTTTGATAATCTGTTCAAATCAAAAGGGATACCTATATCTGCGTTTAAATCAGACCTTTCTGGCCTGGAAATTATTGTGAGATACTTAAAAGACACAGAAAAGATGGCTTTCAAGGAGATTGCCATTCTTCTGAATAGGAAACTGCCGACAATCTATACAACTTATAGGATCTCACAGAAAAAATGGAAAAATAAGCTTGACATAACAGATAATTCTCATGTTATCCCCACAAATATTTTTGGCAATAGGAAACATTCCATACTTGAAAGCATTGTTGCATATATGCATGACACTGAAAGGCTGCAATTCAAGGAAATATCCAAATTAATTGGAAGAAAATATCCGACAATAGTCACAGTCTATAATAGATATAAGAAAAAATGAAAAACGAGAATAAATTGCTTATAACAATGTTTTTTGCGCTGCTTTTAATAGTAGCATTAGTACAAACAGCAACTGCTGCAGAAGGTGATGACAGCTCTTTCTTATCTTTTTTTAGCTTGGACACATTTTTTGAATTACTAGACGGCTTATTCCCAAATTCGACAACTGGACTAGCAACAGGAAGCGGAGTCAATTATTATGTTGATGCAACAAATGGAGATGATACCAATAACAATGGGTTGTCTGAGGGAAGCCCGTGGAAGACGATAGCTAAAGTAAAAGGACGAACATTTAATCCAGGAGACGCAATATTATTCAAAAGGGGCGAAATATGGAGGGACCAATTACTTATACCAAGCTCAGGCAATTCAATTGATCCAATCACATTCGGAGCTTATGGTAGCGGAGAAAAGCCTATAATTACAGGCGCAAATATTGTGACTGGATGGAGCCCAAGCGGTACACTAAATGTCTGGACAATACCATTAGGAAAAACATTGCAGGTATTCTATAATGATGTTAGAGGAGCAAACAAAAGCACATTAAATGATGTAACAGTACAGAATGACTGGTTCTGGGATCCTTCAATAAACAGGCTTTACATATATTCTGCCCAAAATCCTGATGTTTCTGGAGTTAAAGTTGAAGCTGCCCAACGGGATTACGCAATTGATATTAATAGCAAGAGTTTTGTGACAATCAGAGAGCTTCGCCTTGAAAAAACAAATCATGTGCCATTATACATCAAGATAGCTGCAACAAATGTTATAATCGATGGAAATGAACTTTATCAGGGACTTCCCTACCTTAGCTCGGAAAATGCTGGAATATTGATGTCGCCAAACAGCGCAAATATAGAAATTAAGAACAACATTATCGGAAAAAACACTGGGAATAATGTAACAGAGCAAAGCTGGGCAAGCTTCAAGGGAATAATTGTAAGAGGAACAAACCAAAAGATCCATGACAACCAAATCTATCACACTTCAGTTGAAAGAAACCATTATTCTGCATTCAACGCGCAGGGAATAGCGATTGACAACATTTTCGGAACAATTGAGGTCTACAACAATTATGTGTACCATACCGGCGGACATGGCATATACACCAGAAGCAACACAAATCAGGGAGATGTTGTCAGGATTTATGACAATACTCTTGAATATAATGGACAGGCAGGAGTTGCTGCATACCAAACAAGAGCAAAGGATGGAGTCGGAGGAATAGGATATATCTACAATAATGACATCAGCTTTTGTGATTGGCACGCTGGCTCAACAGGAGGAGACGGCAATTCTGCATGCGGAGTGCACTTAAATGACGGAGAACAATCTGGAACTGATCCAACAAAACCATTTATCAAATGGAAAGTCTATCAGAATACAATCTACAATTGCCAGGCACCTCTTCTGCCAAACAATGAAGATTCTTGCGGAGTGGCGATAGATTATAATGCAAATAATGCTGAGATCTACCACAACCTTATCTATAACAATTGGGGAAAAGGTATCTATTCATTTAATGCAGACAATGCATTAATCTGGGGCAACATAATCTATGGAAATGATGCTGGAATAATAATCAGCGCAGTGACTAATGACCTGACTGAAACAGCCAATAACAATAAAATATTCAATAATGTGCTTTATAGAAATGATAATGGAGCTGCATATGGGCCAAATTATTATGATGCAGAAATATATTTTGGCCAGAGAGATACTGGAACAATCATAAAAAATAATATTCTTTATGCAGATTCAAATGAATATGTCTATAATTTCGCAAATGACAGAAGCACAGGCAATTCCATAAGCCATAATCTAGTCTATACATCTGTGCCATCGAAGTTTGCCACAGGATATAATTTTGGAGTCAAAACCTTAACCCAATGGAAGACTTATGGATATGATGTGAATGCAACACTAACCGATCCAATGTTTGTGTCTAGTACAAATCCCTATGACTTTCATCTTATAGATGCAAGTTCAGGTATTGATGCTGGAACTGGAGTCACATTATCTGAATATCTAGATTTTGAAGGCAACCAAATACCTTACCAAAATTCAGCATTTGATATTGGCGCTTATGAAAGCATTTCTTCAGCACAAGAGCCAAGCTGCGGCAACAATATTATAGAAGGATCAGAAGTTTGTGATGGCTCGTCATTAAATTCTCAAACTTGCATCAGCCAAGGATTTGTTTCTGGAAAATTAGGCTGCTTAAATGACTGCACTGGATATGATATTAGCAGCTGTGTTTCTGCAAGCTGCACTGACAATGATGGTGATACATTTGGATCTAACACGACAGACAGAAGCGGCTGTGCAACATTAATCCCTGACTGCAATGATGCAAATAACACTGTAAAGCCTGGAGCATCTGAAATTTGCAATGCTGTGGATGACAACTGCAACAACCAGACAAATGAAGGCGGTGTTTGTTCTAGCACTCCTTATTATTGTGATAGTGATATAGACACTTATTACAACAAAAATATTTCAGGCAGCTGCATTGGAATTAACTGCAAGCCAGCAAATTGCACTATCACACAGGGGAATGATTGCAATGATAATAACATAAATGTTAATCCAGGAATAACAGAAGCTTGTAATTATCTTGATGATAACTGCAATAATCAGACAGATGAGGGAGCTAAAATAACTTTCTATAGGGATGCTGATACTGATACCTATGGAAATTACTCGGTATTATTTCAGGCATGCACTGCACCTCTAGGCTATGTTGCAAATTCTACTGACTGCAATGATGGTAATAATGCAATAAAACCTCTAGCAGCTGAAGTGTGCAATAATGTTGATGATAATTGCAACAATATCACAGATGAAGGTGTAAGGCTTGACCTTTACAGCGATACCGATTATGATGGATATGGGAATCCAAATAATATTACTGGAGGGTGCTCTGTATCAGCTGGATATGTATTAAATAATCTTGACTGCAATGACAGGAATTTCTCAATCAAACCAAATGCCACAGAAATATGCAATAATGCTGATGATGATTGCGACGGACAGACAGATGAAGGAGTGGTTTGTGGCATCACAAATTATTATTGTGATAATGATGGAGATTTTTACAGGAGCAGTGTCATCAGTGGAAATTGCACAACATTTAACTGTGTTCCTGCTGCCTGTTTAACTTCACAAGGAAGCGACTGCAATGACCAGAATGGAGCAGTCAATCCTGGAATAAATGACACAACATGTGACGGCATCGACAATAATTGCGACGGGATTGAAGATGAAGGTGTAATGCCACAAGCAACATCATGCGGCAGTGGAAGCTGTGCTTCAACTGGAAGCTTATATTGCAGCAACGGAGCAATGAATGATTCATGCTTGCCTGGCGAGCCAACTGCAGAAACGTGCGACGGTCTTGACAATGACTGCAATGGAGTTCTAGATAATGGTGTCCTCAACACATTTTATGCTGACAGCGACCTAGACGGATACGGAAATTCGGCAATCTCTTCGCAGTCCTGCAATGCCCCAAGTGGATATGTCGCAAATAATGCCGATTGCAATGATGCAAATATTAATATTAATCCTGGAGAAACAGAAGTCTGCAACGGATTAGATGACAATTGCGCATCAGGAGTTGATGATGGTAATGTATGCTCAATAACCAACTATTATTGTGACAATGACACAGACACTTATATCAGTTCACTTCCAGCGGGAAGCTGCAACATCTTCAACTGCACTCCAATAAGTTGCACCAACAATCTTGGAAATGACTGCAATGATACAATGCAGACTATTAACCCTGCAGCATCTGAAATATGTGATGGAAGAGACAACAATTGTGATGGATCAATAGATAATGGAGCTATGAACACTTATTATTATGATAATGATGGAGATGGATTTGGAAATGCATTAATAACTTCACAAGCTTGTACTGCACCTTCTGGATATGTGGCTAATAATAATGACTGCAATGACAATGATGCAAACATAAAACCAACAGGCACTGAAATGTGCGACAATATTGACAACAATTGTGATGGGGCAACTGATGAAGGCGTACAATTGACATTTTATAGGGATGCTGATACAGACGGTTATGGAAATTTGACCCAGACAATCATGAATTGCTCTGCGCCAGCTGGATACACTGCAGGAAATATTGACTGTAATGATGGTAATATCCTCATCAATCCTGCAGCGCAAGATCTGCTTTGTGACGGAATTGACAATGATTGTGATGGAACTTCAGATGAAGGTTATCTGTCAACACCGACAAGCTGTGGGGTTGGAGCATGTGCAGGTGGAGCTGGCGAGCTAATCTGTGTGAGTGGAGCGTTAAGCGATACTTGTCAAGCAAACTGGAATTCAACACCTGAGAGCTGCAGCGATAATACAGGATATGATGGATTAGACAATAATTGTGATAATACAATAGACCTTGAATGCTCTGCATATTGCGATCAAGATAATGATGGATATTCACCAAACGTGATTTGTCGAATAGCAGGCTATGGAATAACTGACTGTGATGATACAAATAGCGCTATAAATCCTGCCGCAAATGAGAGCTGTGATGGAATAGACAATGACTGCGATCAGGATACTTTGGATGGATCAACTGAGATATGGTTTAACCAACAGACCAGCTGCGGAACAGGAGGCTGCTCTTCAACTGGAGCACTTATATGTAATCAAAGCAGCATCGTGAACACATGCAATGCTGGTGTAAGCGCTATAGAGATTTGTGATAGCATGGATAATGACTGCAACGGCCAGATTGATGAAGGAGTTATAAATATATATTA
>Ga0209541_10004432_pt1 | contig 24899 bp, 39 predicted proteins | sample RifCSPlowO2_01_FD_184027 | JGI IMG/M metagenome (GOLD analysis project Ga0209541, IMG submission 184027) | Groundwater microbial communities from Rifle, Colorado - Rifle CSP2_plank lowO2_0.1 (SPAdes) (version 2) | ecosystem: Environmental > Aquatic > Deep subsurface > Groundwater | place... | reverse complement strand
AGGCAGTTTTAGATTACATTGGAACAAAAGGCGCTGCAAAAGCAGGAGTATGGATGCTAAACGATAAGTATAAAAATAACAAAGGATTGATTAAGTTAAACAACAAGTATGTTGACGATTTAAAGACTTCATTGGCTTTGATAAAAAAAATAGATAGCCAGGAAGTGATTGTAAAAAGTCTTGGAGTAAGCGGAATATTAAACAAAGCTGAAAAATATTTATAAAAATGGGGCTAGTAGAATTATGCATGGATGGTGTAAGAGATTATTGTGATACATTTTATAATAACTTAAAAGAATTTGTAAAGTTTTATTATAATGTTGATACGGAGTTATATTTTGCAAACAACATCCCATCAAATACAAGAGGGGATTTTTTAGATAGAAAATATATTATTCCAACAAAGAAAATAAAAAAAAAATAAAAGGTGATATAAAAATGCAACAACCAATGCCGCATCAATTAATGGGTTATGACAGGGCCATAACAATGTTCTCGCCAGACGGAAGGCTGTTACAGGTTGAATATGCTAAAAAAACAGTAAGGCAGGGCTCAACTGCAATTGCCTTAACATGCAAAGACGGCGTTTTATTTGTAACAGACAAAAGGATTGTTGATTCATTAGTTGTTCCTGAATCTGTGGAGAAAATATGGCAGATAGACGATCATATCGGAGCAACTGCCTCTGGAATCATTTCAGATGCAAGAGTATTAATTGAAAGGGCGCAGGTAAAAGCGCAGCAGCACAGGGTAACTTATGACGAACCTGTTGATACAGGAACAATTGTGAGGGATATATGCAGCTTAAAACAGATATGCACACAATCAGCTGGCTTAAGACCATTTGGAATTTCAATTTTGGTTGGAGGAATTGATCATGACGGACCTAAGCTGTTTGAAACAGATCCAACAGGAATTTTTTTCCAGTATAAAGCATCTGTTATCGGAGAGGCAGAGATTGAGGTAGAAGATATTCTTCATAAACAATATAAGCCTACAATGACTATTGAAGAGGGATTTAAATTATGCATAATGGCATTGAAGAAAGTTGTTGATAAAGGATTTAATGCAGACAGAATAGATGCAGCTTACATCAAAACAGATGAGAAGAAATTCAAAAAAATATCAAAAGATAAGATAGAAAAAGCATTAAAAGAAAATAAAACCAAAATAAAATAATAATTATTAAACAAAAAAAAAAAAAAATGGCAGGAATAACTTATGACAAGGAAAGATTTTCAGTTAATCTAGCAAGGCTGAAAAAAGGAAATGAGAAATTTGAGATTGTGATTAATTCTGATGCTGCTATAGATTTCAAACAGGGAAAAATTTCTGATGTCAGGCAGGCATTGGTTAATGAAAAAATATTTTCAGATGCAAAAAAAGGGATGCATGCCAGCGAGCATTTAATGGAAAAGTTCTTTAAAACAAATGATCCATTAAAGATTGCAGAAATAATTATAAAAGAAGGGGAAATACAGTTAACAGAAGAGTACAGGGAAAAAAAGAAAAAAGAAAAAATGAAGAGGTTAATAGAGATTATCCACAGAAATGGTGTTGATCCAAGAACCCACCTTCCACATCCTCTGACAAGGATTGAAAATGCTTTTGAGGAAGCAAAGGTGCATTTAGACGATTTTCAGTCAGCAGAAGATCAGCTGCAGGATGTTTTAAAAAAATTAAGGATAATATTACCGATTAAATTTGAGATGAAGGAAATATCTGTTAAGATTCCTGCAGATTATGCTGCTAAGTCTTATTCAACTGTAAAAAAGTTCGGAAAAATATTAAGGGAGAACTGGCAGACAGACGGATCATGGCTGGCTGTTGTTGAGATGGCAGGCGGCTTAGAGCAGGATTTCTATGACCAGATAAATTCATTGACTCATGGAAATGTTGAAGCAAAAGTATTAAAAGTTAGATAAAAACAAAACAAAAATGGGAAAACTATTACTAAAAGAAAAATCAATTGTAGTGCCAGGAGAAGAAATAGCTGAAGGAATGGATTACCTTCCTGGATTTGGAACCTACAGGGACAAAGAAAGTATTATTGCAAATAAATTAGGGGTGTTAAGCCTTGAAGGAAGAGCAGTTAAAGTCATTCCATTATCTGGAAAGTACATCCCGAAAAAAGGAGACACTATAATTGCTAAAGTAGAGGATGTTTCGCTGTTTGGCTGGAGATTAGACACTAACTCTGCCTACTCAGCAGTTCTTCCTATTAAAGACGCTACCTCTGAATTTATCAGCAGAGGAGCAGACTTGACAGCATATTATAATTTTGGAGATTATATTATCACAAAAATAACAAATGTCACAAGCCAAAAATTAGTTGATGTCACAATGAAAGGGCCTGGACTAAGGAAATTAGAGGAAGGAAGAATTATTAATGTAAATCCATATAAAGTTCCAAGAATAATTGGAAAACAAGGCTCAATGGTTACAATGATAAAGCAGTATAGTGACTGCAGGATTATTGTAGGGCAAAATGGCATAATATGGATCCAGGGAACTCCAGAAGGCGAGTTGCTGGCTGTTAAAACAATCAAGGAGATAGAAGAAAAATCGCACACATCTGGTTTAACAGAAAAGATAAAAGAATTTTTGGAGAGTAATAAGATAAAATAAAAAATGGCATACACAAAACGTTTAGATGGTAGGAAATTTGATGAAACAAGGCCAATAGAAGCAAAAGCAGGCGTCATTAAAAGGGCAGACGGAAGCGCATGGTTTAAGATAGGGAATACAGAAGCCTATGCAGCAGTTTACGGGCCAAGAAACCTGTATCCAAAATTCCTTCAGAATCCTCAGAGAGGAATATTAAGGGTAAATTATAATATGATGCCTTTCTCTTCTTTAGGAGAGAGGGTTAGGCCAGGTACAAACAGGAGGGCAAAAGAAATTTCATATGTAACAGAAAAAGCAATAATCCCTGTTGTAGACCTTGATGAATTCCCAAATGCAGTTGTTGATGTTTTTATCGAGCTTCCTCAGACAGACGCAGGAACAAGATGCGCAGGAATCTGCGCTGCATCAATAGCATTGGCTGATGCAGGCATCTCAATGAAAGATATGGTGGCAGCAGTTGCTGTAGGAAAAGTAGGCGATAAGATTGTTGCTGATTTGAATTATGATGAAGAGGCTTATGAAGAGGGAACTACAGATATTCCTGTAGCAATTATCCCAAGGACAAATGAAATAACATTGCTCCAGTTGGATGGAGATATAAAAAAAGAAGAATTAATGAAGGCTATTGAATTGGCTAAAAAAACATTAAAAAAAATAAATGAAAAGCAAAAAGAAGCTTTAAAATCAAAATACGAAAAATGAACAGACTAAAAAATAACATATTAAAATCATTGGAAAAAGATATAAGATATGACGGAAGAAAATTATTAGATTACAGAAAGATTGTTGTAGAACCAAATGCTATAAAAAATGCAGAAGGCTCTGCAAGGGTTAAGATAGGAGATACAGAAGTCATTGTAGGGGTTAAACTGGAAGTCGGAACTCCATATCCAGATACTCCTGATGAAGGGGCTTTGATGGTTGGCGTTGAACTGTATCCATTGTCTAATCCTGAGTTTGAACTAGGGCCGCCAAGCATAGAAGCAGTAGAGCTTGCAAGGGTTATAGACAGGGGAGTAAGGGAAAGCAAATCAATTAATCAAAAAAAATTATGCATTAAGGAAAAGGAAAAAGTATGGATAGTTGTGATTGATGTCTGTATAATAAATGATTCAGGAAATCTTTTTGATGCCTCTGCTTTAGCTGCATTAGTTGCTTTAAAAAATACAAAATTTCCAGAATATAAAGATGAAAAGATAGATTATAAGATCAAAACAAAGAAAAGCATTCCGATTGAAAAAGAGCCTATAGAAATAACAGTCTATAAAATAGGAAAATATTTTATGATAGATCCTAATAGTGAAGAAGAAAAAGCATATGATGCCAGATTGACAGTGGCTATAACAGATGATGAGAATATATGCGCTCTGCAGAAAGGCGGTGATTCTCCTTTAACTTCAGAGGATATTGATGAGATGATAAATATAGCCTTAAAAAAAAATAAGGAATTAAGGGTGTATATATAATGGGGAAAAAAAAAATACAAAAAAAAGATACAAAATATGAAAAAGCAAGATTAATCGGCTCAAGAGCATTGCAGATAGCAATGGGTGCTCCAATACTAATTAAACTAGCAAAAGAAGATTTTGAAAGAATAAGATACAACCCAATAGAGATTGCCAAGATGGAATATGAGGAAGATTTGCTTCCTATAAAGGTTAAAAAGCCTTTGCCTCATGAGCAAAAGGATTGATTTCTATTATTTTTTTTTGTTTTGTTTTTGTTTTGGTTTTAATTTTTCCCAATAATTGAATAAAACAATTCTTTATCTATATTTCCCCCTGTGATAATGCTTGCATCTGCTTTTACCCCTTTTAATATTGCTGCATATCCTGCTGCTCCTGCTCCTTCAGATATAATTCCATTTTGCCTGTATAAATATTTCATTGCTTCTTTGATCTCTTCATCGCTGACTGTGACAATATCATCAACATATTTAAGAATTAATTCAAGCATGATTTCACTCGCGCAATTAACCTTAATCCCTTCTGCTATTGTATTTAAGCTGCCTGTATTTCCTTTTAATTTTTTCGAATGAAAAGAATTGTACATTGCATTTGCATGCTCTGACTGGACACCTATAATTTTTGTTTTTCCATTATAATATGCATTCAGGGCTATTCCTGTAATCAGGCCGCCTCCTCCAACAGGCACAACGATTGCTCTTGGACTAGCTCCAAGCTGCTCTATTAGTTCTGTATAAACTGTTCCCTGGCCTAAAATAACAAGAGGATGCTCATAAGCAGGGATGTATATGTAATCCTCTTCCTGCGCAATCTCTTTTGCTTTTATTACAGTCTCATCATATGTTTTTCCGATTAACTCTACTCTTGCTCCTAAATTCAGTGTATTCATGACCTTTGTTGTGCATGTTCCTTCTGGCATTAATACCAATGCTTCAATTCCTTTTTGCTTGGCAGCATAAGCTACTCCCTGAGCATGATTTCCAGCAGAAGCAGTAATAACCTTAATCCCATTCATAAGGTAATTTATAAAATAAGAAGCTCCCCTGATTTTATATGAACAGGTTATCTGCTCATTTTCCAATTTGAGAAAGACTTTTCCTGTTTTTACAACCCTTGTTCTTTTTACAGAGCCGTTTAAGTAGTGATATGCTTCTTTAGCATTTCTCTCATTTAACATATCCCATTTATAGCTTTGCCTGTCCATGCTGAACCGCCCTTAGAATTTTAAATATGGTTTAATGCAGGATTAAACCAGAATAAGGGCGTAAATTAGATAATAATAGCTATAATTATCTTAAAGATTCTATTTCCTTTTATTATAGCTGAATTCATGTTAAAATAGATTTTATAATAAGTATTTAAGTTTTTTTGTTTTTTTTATTTTAACAACATTTAAAAAATAAACAATAATAATCTGTCTTATGAAACTGCCGTTTGAAGAAGCAAACAAAGAAGTAATAATCAGGAAAGAGGCAAAGACAAATCCTGAATTTAAGCAAACTTTTTAAACATCTTAATCTTTTGTAATTGTTTATTACATATTTAAATCACTTAACTAATGTTCATTATTCAAATTATGATTTTATAATGAGATTATTAAAATTATTTAGAAATAATTCACCTAAAAATAAACGGTGATTTAAATGAAAACAATTAATAAAAAAGATTTAAGGAATGATGTATCTTGCTTAAAAATAAATAATAAACTTATTTATTATGATGAAATAATTCATCCTAATAATTTCAAAGAATTATATTTAAAAGAAAAACCTATCTTTGAATTTTCTTCAAAAATAATTTTAGGATATAGACCATTCATAACCTTTTTAGCAAAAGATAGAAAAAATCTATTTAATAAGAATGATATTTTATTAATAAGGATACTAAAGGGTGATAAGGAAATACAATTTATTTCCAAAATATATGAATGGGGTAAAATTCATATTCCAATTAAATTTACTAATTTGTTAAATATTAAAAATCATGAAAAAATTAATTCTTTAGTTATAAGTAAAAATCAAAAATTAGATATTAAAGGCAATATTGATTTGTATGGAATTAATGAAATTATAATTCCAAGAGAGAATAATCACATTACAATTTATGCCAAAAGAAAAAGACCAATAACTTTGCCGAGATTTATCAAAATAACATCAGAATTGTTAGAATTATTTTATCTTATTCATGGAGATGGACATTACCAAGATAAATTATATTTTATAAATAAAACTCCAGAATTACATGAATTTGTTTTAGAACAATTTGAAAATATCTTTAGAATTCCTAAAAATTTGTGGAGAGCAAGAATCCTAATCTCAGATTTAAATTATAAAGATTATGCTAAAAATTATTGGAAAAATAAATTAAATTTAGATAAAGGTCAATTTTATAATATATCAAAAACTAGATTGAATACAGATAAAAAAGGAAATTTAAGAATAATTATAGATAAAACAATTGTTTCTTCAATCTTTAGATTTATTTTTAATCAGTTGAAATTAGATAAAGAAAATTCTTTATACGCTTTAAATGGATTACTTTATGCAGAAGGTGGTGCACAAATTAGTAAAAATGGTTTACATAAAATAACTCTAAGTTTTAATAAAAAAGAGAAAAGTATGTTCAAAGAGATATTAGATAACTTAAATTTAAGATATACCATCGAACAAAATAGAAATTTTATAATTCAAGGTTGGAATAATCAATATCTATTCTTTAAAACTTTTTTATCTAAAAATATTACCCCTTTTAGAATTCATAATCAAAGAAGAAACAATGCAATAAATGGTTTTTTAAGTCATAGCTTCATAAAAACAAGGATTAAGTATTTATCTGTTCTAAAACAAAATCAAAATATTAATTTACAAGAATTTTCAAAACTCTTAAAAATAAGAGAAGATTCTATTTTAGATACAATTAGAAAAAAGCAATATTCACAGTTTATAAATATAAATGGAAAGGGGATTAACAGAAATCCCTTTATAATTTCAATTACAAATGAAGGAAATTATTTTTTAAATATGATAAGTAAAATGGAGGGAAAATAATGTGAAATTACCTTTTGAGAATGTAGAAAGAGAAATTTTGGTAAAAAAAGAAAGCAAAACAAATGAAAAATTCGGTTGCTTGCCAAATGAAAGAAAAGTAGAAGAATTCATAAACTATGGCATTGTTAACATAGACAAATCTAGTGGACCTACAAGCCACCAGGTTACAGACTATGTTAAAAAGATATTAAATATATCTAAAGCAGGCCATAGTGGGACTCTAGTGTAAAATCAGAGAAATCCCCATGTTACAGGCGTTCTTCCAGTAGCTTTAGGCAGGGCAACCAGGATTGTGGAATATCTACTTCATTCTGGAAAAGAATATATTGCTTTAATGCATCTTCACAAAGAGATTCCTGAAAACTCAATTAAAGATATGTTTGAAAAATATACAGGAAAGATTAAACAATTGCCTCCTATAAAAAGCGCTGTAAGAAGGAGACTAAGGGAAAGAACAATTTATTATATTGAACTGCTGGAGATTGATGGAAAAGATGTTCTCTTTAAAGTTGGATGCGAAGCAGGAACTTATATAAGAAAATTATGTTTACATTCTGATACAGAAATTTTATCAAAGAATGGTTTAATCACCGCAAAGGATTTTTACCTCAATCCTCAAATTATATATTCATTAAATAAAAATAAAATGATTGAAAAAAAATCTTCAGCAGTTCAGAAACTTCATTCTCCTATAAAATTAATTAGGATAAATATGTCTTCTGGTATAAATATAATTGTGACACCAAATCACAAACTTCTTAAATCTTCAAAAGAAGGTTACAAAATGATAGAAGCTCAAGGATTAAAAGAAGGAGATTTTCTTGTTAAATCTCTAAAATTCCCAATAAATCCAAAAGAATATATCATATCAGATCTATTAGATGACGAATTTCTGATTGCACAATTAGATATAAAAAAAAAATGTAAAGAAGAATTTATTAAAAAATATGGAAGCATTAGGAATATGAACAGAAATCTAAAATTAGATAGAAAAGCATTTTTATCAAAATCTAATATTGCAATTTCTATTAAACATTTAAAATTAGCTGGTATTTACGAAAATATTAAAAATAAGATTAATACATTTAAAACAGAAAAAGGCAGAATTATTAAAATTGACAAGTTAACTTCCGATTTTTTTTATTTATTGGGTTTAGTTGCTTCTGACGGCAATAACACTAAAGAAAAAAACACTAAAAGATATACTAGGATTAAATTTCATAATTTAAATGAGGGGCTAATAAATTTATTTTTAAGAATTTATAAAAATATTTTTCCAAATATTCACATATCTAAGAAAAAAGTACAAGGTAATTTATTTCAATTAGATACTTCTAATAGTCTTTTTGCTACAATCACTGCTTCTTTAGGAATTAAAAGCCCGCAAAAGAATTCAGACTTATTACCGATATTGAATTTTAATCAAGATTTAATTAAAGCATTTTTAAGAGGATATTTTGATGGAGACGGCTCAGCGTATTACAAAAAGAAGATTAAAATCAAAGGTCAATATAGTAATATTCGTTTTCACACTACTAACTATACCTATGCAAAAAGGTTGCATGAAATGCTTCTAAAGGTGAATATCCCAAATAAAATATTTAGTAAAAAAATATTTTATAAACAGACGCTGCAGAGTATAAAAGTTAATAAAAAAAAAGGATATAATATGTACGATGTTTCTATAGAAACTCCTGTTGCAAAGAAAAAATTTATTAGAGAAATTGGAAGTAATCATCCTTTTAAAATATCCAAGTTTAAACAAATTCTTTCTATAAAAGATGATTCGGATATAGGGGACCATTATTATATTGGAATACATTTTAAAGAAGAAATAAGAAAAAATAAATCTAAATTACATAAAATGGGTGGAAATTTAAACAGGGTTCTAAATACTAAAATACCAATAACAAGAGGATTTTACAAAAAAGCTTCAAAACTAGCTAAAATACCCCTGCTGGATGAATTTATAATAGAAAAAATTAAATCCATTGAAGAAGTTAAAGGAGTCGATTACGTATATGATATGACTGTTCCAGAAACTCACAATTTCTTAATTGAAACAGGTTTTATTTCATCGAATTGTCATGACATTGGACAATCACTTGGCTGCGGAGCTCATATGCAAGAATTAAGAAGAACAAAAGCAGGCACATTTAATGAATCAACTTTATTTACTTTGCAGGATTTAAGCGATGCATTTTGGTACTATAAGAATGAAGGCAATGAGAAATTCATAAGAAAGATAATACAGCCTGTTGAAACAGCTTTATTCATGCCAAAAATATGGATTAGTGATTCTGCTGTTGAACCTCTCTGCCATGGAACAAACTTAATGATGCCTGGAATTATAAAATTTAATTCTGGAATAAACAAAAATGATACAGCAGCAATACTAACATTAAAGGATGAGCTAGTCTGCTTGGGAAAGGCATTGATGAGTTCTGAAGAAATTAACAGAGCAAAGAAAGGCATTGCAGTCAATGTTAATAAGGTGTTTATGCTGCCTGGAACTTATCAATTATCTGAGTGATCCAATCCAGACATAACAGCTGCAATGCCTTTATATTTTTGAAGAAATTCCTTTAAAGTATCTAAGGAAATATCATCAACATCTTCTGCTTTTGCAAACCAGCATTCTATCCCCCATATATTTTCACCATTATCAGCTAATATTAACGGGTTTGAAAATAAAAAAATCTCTCCATCTTCACTTTCAAGCGAATCTATTTCTGCATTATAGAATAAGCCTGATTTTGGATCATATAATCTATTTTTTTCTGGATGCATTACGCACATTTCCTTTAAGCTCCCTTCGATGGGCCTTGTTTTGTCATCAAAAAGATAATCTCCAAGAAATATCCCATACCTACCACTCAGATCTCCATCTGGACCATATTCTTCTCTGCAATCTTCTACTATCTTCACAATATGCGGACCCACTTGGCTCTTCTGGTTCGTGTTTCTTACGATTGCTTTGAAGATTTCTGTGATATCTATCATTTTCTACAAATTTTTTTTATTTTTTTATTTTTTTTTTATAAAAATTTATTAATAACAAACCCATATACTAGAGAATATATTTGGCTTTTTAAGGGTTTCTATTAAAAAAGAAAACTCTAGTCTCAGTATAGGTCTGTAATGCTATCAAAACCACAAAAATCGGAAGATTTATATAGCTCTATAGTATTATAGTTTATATGCCAACTACAATACAAATTGATAAGGAAACATTAGAAATGCTGAAGACTATTAGAGAGCAAACCCATTCTTCTTCGTATAATGAGGTCATAAATAAAATGATTAAACAGAAGAACAGAATATCAATGTATGGTGCATTAGGAAAGAAATCTATGAAACAAATACTGAAAGGATTAAGAGATGAAAATGACCGTTTCTAGATATCTGCTTGATTCTTCTGCATGGCTCTCTTATTTTTTTGCAGAGAACAATCAAATTAAAGAAGTTATTGATGGAGAGAACTTTCTTTTTACTTCTGTTATTTCTTTATTTGAAATAAAAAAGAAATTAATTAAAGATAAGCTAATTGAAGAAAAAATTGAAAAATTTATTAATTTTATAAAAGAAAAAAGCATAACTCTGAAATTGGATATTAATATATGCGAAAGTGCTGCAGAAATATCAATAAAAAAAGGATTACATGCAATAGATTCCTTAATTTATTCTACTTCGATATCAAACAAAACAAAATTAATAACAGGGGATAATGATTTTAGAAATAAAGACAATGTAATATTATTTAAAAAAAAATAAAAAAAATCCTAGATCTCAGTATAGGTCTGTAATATCATAAAGATAAACAAATTTATCTTCATCGATCTAGGCTTGTGTCCTAGGAAATGGTAATATTTTCAGATTTATAAAATTTATTATTATTCATCAAAATAAAAAAATTAAAAATCATATTTTTTTGATAGAATCAATAAACTTTTTAGGTACAGGAACCAAAGCAGATATATGCTCTCCATATGAATCTGATTTGTAAGGTAAATAGCCGCCAACAATTATTTTAAAATCAGAGTTATACATGCTGTAAATTTTTTTATTTTCTCCGCAATCATAGTATATATAAAATAATGCTTTTGCGGATTGATGCAGTATTTCAAATTTCTCATAAGATGCTATCTCTTCGGTAGATGATATTTTAAGAGGATTCGGTAAATTGCTAAGAACCCTGTGAAGGACATTATGATGATAATATGGATCATTTCCAAAATCATAGTGGCCGAATAATACAAAGTTACCGGTATTATCAGATAGCAATCTTACTGATGTTTTTAATGTTTTATCTTTTTCTAACAGTAATATCTCCTCACTAGAAAAAGCATCATAAACCACATTCCTAACGCTATAGCATAGTCTATTATCCCAAACAAATAAGTCATTGCACTCATTTAAATTTTGATTTTTTGATATTATTCTGCTTGAAAAAATATCTATAATCTTAGAATCAAGAAGAGAATAGGCGCCATCATTATAAACACATGGGTTTCTAAGATTATTCTGAAATTCTAAAACTAATTCTCTTTTATCAAAAGTGTTATACATTCTCCTGCCGGTTAGGTGGTATAATTGATCATTATAAAAAAATGCACTATAAACACGTTCATGAGTTTCTGTTAACTTAATTTTGGTTAGATCATTAAAAAAGGAATATACACCATACACTTTAGGATAACTATAATTACCATAAGAAGGCGATGTAAACACTATCAATGCTGTCTCTTCTTTATCATAGCCCGTATTACTTCCTGACATCAAACTTCTTAATCTTTCTTCAAGCGAACTGAAATCTGCCATTTTTTTTTTCCCCCTTTCCTATTTTTTATTTATTTATTTTAATTTACACCTTTATTCAAAATATTATTTCAATATACTCTTCACAATATAATTCAATTTTTTCTGAAGAGCCTTTTTCAATATATCCTATAGAATATTCTAAATCTTTCCTTGGACTTATTTGTTTGATAAATCTCTTTTCATTATTTTCAGGAATCACAGCAGGATCTGCAATATAACCTAATTTATCTTTATTCAATAAAGTCCATTTGTGGCCTGTAAAAGAGGGAAATGTAAATGTTTTACCAAGAGATTTTATTCTAACAGTTTTAAAATCACTCTCATTTAAGTAGCCAGTTACAGCGGCACATTTATATCCAAGAAAATCTCCAACTAAAGCTGCAATCTTTGAATAATGCTCACAATGGTGATTATCAACATTTAAATTATAGTTTTCTCTTATGAAAGGGGATAATTCTCTTAAAGGTAGGTTTTTTGATTTGAATTTTCTTGCAATATCACAAACATCATAGTCAGGAGCATTATAGCAGTCCATTATCTCATCTAATGACCTAAATATTTTTTTTGGCAAATTACCTTTAATTTCTTCAAATTCGCATTCAATAAATAAAAAGTCCCTTAAGCCATTAAAGGAGTATTCAGCATATAAATTATCAAATTCATCTTTTGTCAGTCTTGTATCTGGCTGTATATATAGAAGTTTTGAGAAATTAGTGTTAAGTATTGAAACTTTTAAATTAAATCCAGTAATTTTAAGCCTAGATGGAATATTATATTCAAAAAACATTCTTTTTATTATTCTTGGCATTTTATTTATTTAATACACACAAATTCCTGTATCCTTCAGCTCTTCTTAAAAATTCTTGTTTCGATTCTGAATTATATGTTTCATCATAAAGGGCTTTTTCATTTTTTTTTTGATAGGTTTCATAAATGTCATTAAATATGTTATATGAAATCAAAACTAAAGCAGATAATCCCAATATTTTAAGAATAAATTTTGAAGACTTAGATAAAATAGTATCTTCATGTCTAGATCTAATTAATATTCTCAATTTTTCTTCAAGTGAATCAAAGTCTGCCATTTTTAAATATTTTAATATCTCGGTCTACCTCCTAAATCTTTAATCCACTTTCTAACTTTTTCTGCATCTTTACCTTTGTTTTTATTTATTCTTAAATAATTATTAAAGTCCTCTGAAGCATTATAACGATTATCTAAATGCCAATAAGCAATCGCACGGTTATAATAAGCATTAGCATAATTAGGATCAAGTTCTATTGCTTTTGAGTTATCGCTTATCGATTCCCTATATTTTTTTAAACCATCGTAAATAATTGCACGATTAAAATAAGCCTCAGCATATCTAGAATCAAGTTTTTTAGGATTAAGTTCCATTGCTTTGGCAATTGCTTTGGTATAATCTCTAATGGCTTCGTCATATTTACCTAAATCATCATAAGCATTTCCGCGGTTGTAATAAGAATAAGGAATCCCATCTTTTAATAAAGGCAGTTTAAATTTAGGCTCCCACGCTATTGACTTTGTATAGCATGCAATTGCTTTTTCATGTTTTCCAAAATGAGCATAAACAAGCCCCAGATCATTATAAAAACCATCAACGATGTAAGGTCCAGTAATATATAAATAAGCAGAAACCGTTGCTATTTCAAGAATGTATCTTATTCCTTTTTTAATAGAAAATTTTGATTTAGACGCTTTCCTAGACGGATCAATTAATGTTCTCAATCTTTCTTCAAGTGAACCGAAATCATCTTTCATTTTTGTTTATTCCAATTTATCTACAATAATCCTCTTTGGAACTACAACCAAAGCAGTAATTCCTCCTGATTTATCTTTTGGATAATTAAAATTTACACTATTTTTTTTATTAAATAGGTCATAAATTTCACATCCATTATCGTAATAATATAAGATTTCATCGTACAAACATAATCCATTAATATGTTCATAATCTCCTATTTTATTTTTTTTTATCATTCTTTCATCAGTAGGAAAATCGTAAGGGTATTGAATATCATCTGGAAGTGAATATAAGGTATAATCACAAATGCTATGCTCAATCAACATATATTTTTTTTTTTTTTGAGAAAATAATCTTATAGAATCAGTTAAAATATCTTCTAATAGCAATATTGAATCATTTGTAAAAACATCATAAACTTTATGATGGGTACTGCTGCATAATCTATCATCCAAAACAAACAAAGTTTCTTTAGAACCGGTATCTCCATTTATTATCATTCCTGAAAAAAGGTCTATAACTCTCCCTGTACAATCATCACAATTTAAACGAGCGTATATCTTATTATTGTAAATATGCGTTTCTTTAATATTGGCTTTTTCAAATTCAGGCACTGAAACAAGTTCATTTTTTAATGTATTATGAAGGTTATAATCGCGTGGATTTAGCCAGAAAGCAGAATTTGTATAATCATATAGATTATTATTATAAAAAAACGCGCCATCAACATCTCTTCCCAATTCAATTATATTTTCTTTTTTTAAATTCTTAGAATAAACAGATATTCCTGTTCCTCCATCACTACCTTTATTAAATATTCTATATTTATTAAATACTAACAGCACTTTTTCTTCCATTTCAGATTCATGTTTACTAACTAACATCCTAAGTTGATCTGCTAGTTTTTCCATGTTTATTTTTTATTTTTTAAATTTAAATTAAAAAATTTTATTTGTATAACCTCTTAATTGCCTTCTTTCTTCCCTCTCTCTTTCCTTTTCTTTTAGTTTATTATCAATCATATCCTTATATTCTTTTATTTGACCTATAAAATAACTCTTAAATTTATTCATAAGCGAGTCTATTGTACGATAATAATCTACCTGAAAACTAAAAGTATCATCTTTAAGAAGAATATCATAAACTTCCAGGTTCCCTAATCTAATTTGAAATTTTTCTTTATCTTTAAAGATTATTTGTTTAGTTATGTTGGTATTATCTGTAAAATGCACTTCGTATGTTTTATTATCATTTCGTTTTAACTCTATAAGCCTTAATTGATATTTTTCAATTATTTTTTCTAGTTCTTCTGGATTGACACCTGTAAAATATATTTCCCCATCTACTGTTCTGATTTCTTGACTGCTATGTACACGTAAATTCAAAATAATCACCTACCCTTCTCTTATTATTATTATCATTATTGTTTCGGTGGTGGAAGATAACCTCTTTTAATAATTGTTTCTGCTATTTCTCTTTGTTTTTTAGTTCCTCCCAATAGTCTATTCAAATATTGATTACCCTTATCTATAGAGATTGTTCTTTCAATTAACGCTATCAATAGATTAGGGATTAAATCTTTGTCTTTTAAAACATCCTCTAGTAAGATATGTCTTTCATTTTCAGATTCTGGATTCAGAAGCTGTTTTTGAAGATTAATTACATATCCATCATCTGTACAGCTAATAATATAAAAACCTGCTAAGCTTTTCTTTAATTTTACAAGCTCTTTTTTATAGTCTGCTCTTGGACTTGGCTCTTGATGATCTTGGCCATGCGCAATCTGGTCTGTAAAGACAACCAAAGCATATTTATTTTCCTCTTGAATATATCTATTGTTCAATTCTTGAAATAGTAGTTCTAAAGAAACTTGACAAGGTCCACCACCTGATGTATTTTTTATAGACCTCATATCATCCCTTAACTGTTGAGCATCTTTTCTAAAATCCTTCATCTGCAATGTGTAAGGTGCATCACAGTATTCACCAACACCTGCTAATAGGATATGTATATTATTTTCTTTTTCCAATAATTCATTTGTTATTTCCCCTATATTATTCCTTACAGATTCTATACAAGACTCCATGCTTCCTGTTGTGTCAAAAGCAATTATTGCGCGTAACTCTGAATAGCGATTCCTAATTTGATCTAAATCGCTTAATCCTTGTTCAATTTCTGGATCTGATTCAAGTTTTTTTGTTTCTTTTTTGTCTGGAAGCATTCCTTTATATTTTTCAATTAAATTTTTATGTTTTTCAAGGCCGTTCATTTTTTTTTTCCCATATAAACTCCAACATATTAAAAACCCCATTCACGGGCTGTATCAGCACATTTGCTTAAAAAATCATGAGGTATTATCTTTTCTTTTTTATATCTCTCATATATATTTTCAATCGCTATTCTCTCATGCTCTTTGATCTGTTCAACTATTATATTAGCGCAATCAACTAACTTTCTAGATAAATCATTATTATTATTAAGATTCATCCTATTAATTTCTTTTTTTAAGCTAATAATAGTCTGAGGAGACAGTAACCCTGTTTCATAATCATTTCCATTACTAATAATTTCAAATATAGATTTATATTTATCTAAAATATCGCTATAATCTTCTATTATTTGCTTGTATTGCTCATCTTCATTAATTACGTTTTGAGAAGGAAGATTATCTCTTAAATTTTTAATTTCTTTTTTTAATTTCTGATTTTTAGAATCAAGGTCTTTTGCAGTAGCAATTGCTTTTTTTAAATCTTCTTTGTATTTTGTTAAATCTACTTCATATTCTTCAACCCTATTTATAAGTTCATCATTTGATTCAATAAGGTCAAATATATCAGATATGTCTATTTGTTTAGCCTTTTGAATTAAAATTTTATAATGACTATTTTTACATTTTTTTAAACTGTCTAGGGATAAGATGATATATGCTGCTATATCACTAAATATTTCTTTGTATTCTGGATGTTCTTCTAGATAGATTACATTGTGATCCGGATGAAAAATTGCCTTATACATTTTAATAATGCTCTCAAGCTTCCCTTCTCCATATAATTTTTCAGCATATTCTAGAGGAAAAGGGAGTTTATGCAAGCTTTTTATTTGTTCTATTTCTTCTATTTTTACATCCATTAAAATACCCCTTTTAACATATATATTGAATTATATTAATAAACCTTTCTAAAATTTAACTACTAAAATGTAATGTCAATAGAAAATTTTAAATATTCATATATAAATACTATAAAAATATGTATGGTGATCTAGCTGGTAGACTGAAAGATTTATCTGATAGACCTAGTTATAGAGCTAATTCAGACGGATCTAGTTTAGGCGGATTTTTTAAAGGCATGACCAAAATAGGATTAGGAGTCTTGTTATTATATGTTATTTGTACAGGTGGAAAGGATATTAATTCTCTTTTTGAATCTTCAGAACAAAAAGAAAAAAAAATTAGATTAAAACAAGCAGAAGAGATGGTTAAGCAAGGCGTTGCAGAGAATAATATCAGTTTAATATTAGAATCAATTAAATTATCCGAAGGCAATCCTTATTTTTACTGTGAAGCTGGTGATTATTATTTGGAGAATGGAGATTTTAGAACAGGCGTGGATTATTATGTAAAAGCATTAGAGAAAGATCCTGATTATATTTATGCAGAATATTGTTTAAATTTCTATAATTTATGGGCTACTCACAAAGCGGATATAAAAGATGGCGGAATAACTCAGTATAATTTACGAATCAATAACAAGGTACACAACTTATTGAATATAGAACATCCAGATAAAAAAACATTTGGATGGAACGAACCGACTAGATCTGATGTTAAAGAAAAATTTTTAGATTTATATCAAAGAACAGACCATGAACTTTGGAAAAAAAATATGAGCGATTTAATTAAAATTTTAGATACACCAGACTTTTCTAAAAAAAGAATTCCTAAGATGGATAATTACGGCAATATAAAATATATAGAGATCTATAAATAATTTAAAAAAAAAAAAATGGAAAGATTAGAAGAAAGATTTAAAAAATTATATGAGGGTGGTAATGATATACTACCTAAACTTAAAAGAGAACTTGAGGGATTACAAGATTATTTAAAAGAACACCAGGATCTAAGACATCGTTTGATTGGAATCTATTTAGATGATGTTGTTGTAACATGTTCTCTTTTAAGTAAAGAGAAAAGGGGTATAAACCCATGCAATAGTATTCTTATGACTCTTTATATTATTGGAAAATTCAAAGAAGATTATAATATTGATCTAATAAAGGATATAATGGCTGTGCAGAGAATCAAAGAGTTTGCAGAAAAAGCCGTATTAGAATTATTCGATGGTCGTGATGATTCACAAGCTAAGACAAATATTAATTTGCAATTTATAACTAATGCTGGAGGTAAGCCACTTCATCTTAATTATATTATAACAAAAAAAGAGTATAAAGAGTTTTTATATAAAAAAAATATATTTAAAGATAAATAAAGAAAATGCAAACTAATGAAGAATTATTGGGTTTACAATTAGACTTAATTGAATCTCTATTTAATATCGACCAAAAAGATAAACATAATAACAACACTTTAGAAGCAATAGTTTTACCATCTCAAAATTCTTCTTATTTACTATATTTAGATAATTTAGAGGGGGTAAGAACAAATAATCATATTAATAATCTTGCTATAAACCTAAATGATGTTAATATTACAGATAAAAGAAAATTAAAATATGAAATCATTAATTTTATCGAAGATTATCCAAGGATATTTCATCCTTTTCTGTTGGAAACCGATTATGCTAATACCCAGCTTTCTGATAAACAAAAAAAAATAGAATATGGATTATTAGGCTATGAGCAAATAAACAGCTTATTGCAGGAAAAAAAATTAAAATTGATAACCCCTTTATCTATATTATTGTATTTGGGTATGAAAACACCAAAATGGATAAGAAAATTTGATGCACAATTAACAGACAGTTTTCGAACAAAAAAAATACATAATAGATATAGATTTCTAGCTGATAGAATCTCCTATGAAAAAGTAGATGCTCTATTTATGAATAGAAAGATTTTTAGAAGTGATTATGATTTAGGTAAAACTTTAAACGATATCACCAATAAAATAGATCCTTACCTATTTAGCACACTAAACCTCCCTAGAGGAGAATTTCCAGAATCCCATTACAAAGCTGCATTAATGTATTTAATATTAGATTTGACTAGAAATAAATTTACATCTCAAGAAAAGGAGTATTATTTAAACGTGCTGATGGAATTTAAGGGTTTACATAATTCTTTTTTTCCAATACTAAATGAAATAGGAAAGCATCATTATAAAAAACATTAAATCTTACTCAACCATGAACAGTTCATTATCCTTATTCTCCAACCAACCTAATAATGCAGCAGCATCAAGAAAAGCATGGGAATAGTTAACTGCTGCAAACGCCTCTTCTAATTTTCCTTTTTCCCTGAAATGATGGGCATCTGAGAAATATCTTCTAGACATATCAACTAGCTTTTCTGCTCTCTTGTCTTTAATCTTCACTTCTTTTAATGCTCTTTCTGTTAATTCAAAATATTTTTTGAGATTTTTCATATTCATCTATATCTTCAATAGTATTATTTATTCTATTCTGAATTATTTGATATTGTATTTGCAAATTTTTACTAACCTTAGGAAATAAATGACTTGGACAATATCCTTTTTTGTATTTTTTTTTAATATGATCTATAATCCAACTATCTTTATAATTTTCTAAAAATTCATCTTGCTTTTCTGTTCTTGACCAAGACGGTATTCTTAACAAATCCCTATATTTTTCCAATATCCTTAACTCATCTTTAAATTCTTTATCAATAAGGATTTTAAAATAATCATCATGCGGTTTAAAATAGAACTTGAATTCGCTTAATATAATGTCTTTTAATCTTTTCATAATCTCTTTGTCAATATTTTATCTTTTTCTTTTTTCTCTTCTGTCTCTTCAGGAGCTCTTAATTTTTTGATTTCTTCTTTTTTCTCCTCTTTTTCTTCCTTAACTTCTTTTTCTTCTTTTTCCTCTTTTTCTTTTAATTCTGGTTTTTTGATTTCTTTTTTAACTTCAAAAATCTTTTCCTGAAGAGCTCCTGCTAATTCAGCAAAAACAATGCCTTTATCATTTTTTTTTACATTAACCTTGATATGATGGGGGGGATTTTTAATTCCATTTTTCCATATATCTAAATTTGCATATTTTCCAATCTTTATATCTTTTAACTCAGCTTTCATATGCCTTTTTAGAAAGTTCTTTAATGCAGATACTGCTTTTTTAGCCCTCCTGTACTTAGGAGATTTGATAAATTCCCTTCTCAAGGGAACATTATATGTCCTTTCCAATATTATTTTTGCTTCTTTTTCTTTCTTTGCCATATTATCTCAAGTTATGCTTTTGTTTTTGTTCTTCTCCAGTTTCTCTTTATAACAGTATGTCTTCCTGGATGTATTCTTCTTCCTGTTCCGTAAATCTTAGGAACAGTCCAAAAAGGAGCCCATCTGGTCTGCCTAGCTATCTTATTCAGTCTTTTTTTCCTTGAAGGATGTTTATATCTTGCCATTTTTTTTTGTTTTGTTTTGTTTTGTTTTTATTTTCTCCTTATCTTAAACTTGTGCTTTGGCTCTAATTTGATCAAAATTTCTTTTAACATATTATCATCAACCACACTAACTTTTGATATCAGCTGCCCAAAAACAGCCAATAACTGTATATATTTTTCAGGATAAGCTGTTTTGATATTCCCAAATCTTGACAATGCATCTTTTGTTAATCTTTGTTTGACAATCATCTCAATCTGGCTAACCTGCTGCTGCAGTTGAGCCTCTTCCTCCATCTGCTGCTGCAGTTTCTGTATTTCTTCCATTTTCTTTTGTCTTATAATCTCAAGTTCATCCATTTTTAGATTCATCTAGTAGTTTTTCTGCTGTAATAGTCTCCCCTTTAACAAATTTTTTTGTTTTCTCAACCATCTTCTTGATATTGTTTTCTTCATTAGATTTCTCTTCTTTTTTTTTTTCCACTTTGACTTTTTTGATATCTTCTTTCTCCTCTTTGATATCTATTGGCCTTTTAATTTCGTCTTTTTTCTTAATAACTGTTCCAGAAATCTGGGAAGCAATATTATTCAAAAATTCTTTTCCTTTTTTTGTTAATATCCTTCCTTTTTTGCCTTCTTTTACATTTTTTATTAATTCTGCTTTTTCTAATTGCTGCAGTATTTTCCTTATTATATTTCCTGAGCCCTTATAGAAATGTTCTGGTTTTACGCCCCTGTTTTTACTGCCCCCATATTTTCTTCTTAATTTAGAAACGCCTATAGGCCCGTATCTTACTAATTTTCTTAATATAGATGCTGCTCTGATATACCACCAATCTTCTCTCTGAGGAGGCCTTTCTTTGTGAACACCTGTCTTGACATAAGCAGCCCATTCTACTGGTTTTACTTCATTGATTTTCTTTAATTCTTCTGCTGTTTTTTCAATTAATTCATTTGGATCAACATCATATATACTCATAATTTAACCTCACACCTTTCGGTGTTAGAATAGCTACGTGTAGCTTATTAAAAGTTAATATTAATTGATTTAAAAATGTTTTGTTTAGGCATTTCTAATTGGGATTTTAGAAATGTTTATATATTGTTAATTCTAGAAGTTATTAAAAAAGGTGATATAATGGCTGAAAATAATTTTATACTGGTTATTGTGGGTATTGTAGCAATTGTAGCTGTTGTAGGAATCTTAAACTTTAATGGTGTAACAGGAAAATTAACAGGCGGCACAAATGTCATACAAACATCTTCTGAAATGCAGACATTCTCTACACAATGGGAATGCGAAGACAATGGAAAATACAGCTGTGATTCATTCCTAATGGAAACCACAGAGCCTGGAGCAAGTGTTTATAAGTACTGGGAATGCGGAGATAGATTGTGCCATAGGCTTTATTACAGAAATTAATTTTTGTTTTTTTTTGTTTTTTTTTTTTGTTTTTATTCTTTTTCAATGTATCTTTGTCCGCAGTTTAAGCAGCGAAATTCTCCTTTTCTAATGCTTTTCATCTCAGACATGCATTTAGCGCAGTAAATACTTTTAGTTAATATTACAGGCTCTTCGCCATATTCAAAATCTGGAACTTCAACCATCTTAATGAATTAAAATGGATATTTTTTGTTTTTTTTTTTTTTACTGCATAAGAAATCAGTGCTATCCTACATCTAATTAATAACGGGATATATAAAATTATCTCTTATTCAGAATAATCTTATATTTAATGAGGTTAACCATTCATAAGGATTAGATGGAACTCCTAAATCTGTAAGCTGTTTTTGAGCGCATTTTGCTAAACTTCTATAAATTCCAATAAATTTTGCTATACTATCTCTATCTGAATAGATACTTCCTTTACTTAATCCTTTAAAACTGTTATAAGAAGATGCTAACTCTAATGCCAAATGATCTAAATTATCGTTGTCAAAGTCTTTTTGAATTTGTTTTATTTCTTCTAATAATTCTGCTGGATTCATAAATAATTCATCCCTTCATAACCCCAATCGGCACAACCCTTGCTACCAGATTTCCAATTCCTAGTTTATGGCTTACATTAACAACTTCATCAATATCTTTGTAAGCCTGGCTAGCTTCTTCTGCAATTCCTGACCATGAAGTTGCCTTTACTTCAACACCTATTTTCTGCAAGTCACTTGCTATCTTTTCTCCTCTGAATCGCCTTAATGCTTCATTCCTTGACATTACCCTTCCTGCGCCGTGAGCTGTTGAGCCAAATGAGATTTCTTCTGCTGTTTTTGTTCCAACCAACAAATAAGAAGAAGTTCCCATACTTCCTGGAATGATAACAGGCTGGCCGAAATCTTTGTATATATCAGGAATTTCCTCTCTGCCAGGACCAAAAGAGCGTGTAGCTCCTTTTCTATGGACGCAAACTTCTTTTCTCTCACCGTCAATATCATGCTTCTCTATCTTAGCAAGATTATGGCAGACATCATAAACCTGCTTTATTTCAACATCCCCAAATATCTTATTGAAAGATTCTCTTGTCCAATATGATATCATCTGCCTGTTTGTAAATGCAAAGTTAATTGCGCAAGCCATTGCAGCAAGATAATTTTGGCCTAGTGTAGATTTAACAGGAGCATTAACTAATTCCCTGTCAGGCAATCCTTTTATTCCAATTTTTTCTTCCATCTCCCTGATATAGTCTGATGCAATCTGATGGCCTATGCCTCTGCTTCCGCAGTGAATCATCAATGTAACCTGGCCGACTTTATTGATTCCAAATTTTTTTGCTGTTTTCTCATCAAAAATCTGATCAACTTTTTGTATTTCCAGGAAATGGTTTCCAGACCCCAATGTGCCTAGCTGCGGAATACCTCTCTGCATTGCCCTATCGCTTACTTTATTTGGATCAGCTCCTTTCATGCATCCATATTCCTCTGTTTTGGTTAAATCATCTTTATTTCCATAACCTTCTTTTACAGCCCATTTTGAGCCGTTAACTAGAATATCATTTAAAATGCTTCTTGATAATTTTGTAATTCCTTTTTTGCCTACGCCAGCAGGAACATTTCCAAATATTTCATTAAGAACCTCTTTTCTTTTTGCAGTAACATCTTTTTCAGTTAGAGCTGTAGCTAAGAGCCTGACGCCACAATTAATATCGTATTAGGGAGTTAATTGACTAACTCTATCCTACTCCGCCAGGCGAAACAATTCCCTCTTCCAAATCAAATGCTGCAACTCCTCCAATTGGAAAACCATAGCCTTGATGCGCGTCTGGCATGGTATAAGACGCTTTCTGGATTCCAGGTAGGCATGCAACATTCTGCGCTTGCTCTAAGGTTTTATCTTTTTGTATAGCTTCTATTAACTTTTTAGAGGCATATACATAAGCAGGCACTCTCATCTTGCCTGTTTTGGGTATTTCCCAGATAAATTCACTTTTTTTCTTAATTTCCATAACTCTCCAGAATTCTTGCTTATTATTTAAATATTTTCATATTCGTTATTATTACCATTATTTCAGTTAAGTTTAAATAAACGCTTTCTTAAGTTGAAATAAAACAAAAATGGGACAACAGGAAATTTATACATTTTTAAACAAGAATAAGCATAAATGGTTTGACTCCAAAGAAATAGCTAAAAAGCTAAAGATTTCTTCTGGTTCTATTACAACCAGCCTTAAGCGTTTAAAAGAAAGTAAATTTATCTTTTTCAGGAAAAAAAAGAGAGGGGCATGGCCAAAAAGCCGCAGAAAAGTATATGAATACAAATTTAAAAAATAAAAAATATCTAAACATCCACCACAACCTGAACATAATTCTTAAGAATCTTCATCTCAGCATATGTAACAGCCTTGACCCCTCCATGGCTCTGGTAATTAGCTGCTTTATCCCCTTTTAATACTGCTGTTAATGTCTTCTTTGATTTATTAATGCTGACTTTAGCCTGAGAAAGAACAAACCCCTGCGAATCCAATAAAAACAACAGCTCTTCAAGAAAATTATATAATATTGCCTTGATATCAATTCCTTTGATTTCAATTTTTTTTTCTGCAACAGGCTTTATCTTCTCGATATCAAACATTATTGAGAACATTGCTAATGCAGCATTCTCAAACTGCTCATTTAAGTTTTTTCCATAGGCTTTGAACTTTGCATCTGCAGTATGCTTTAAAAATTGGTATTTTTTCATAATATTATTTATTATAAACTTTTATAAATATTTTTCCTATGGCCAATTTTAATAACATTGATAATCTCATTTTTTGTATCAATCATCATAACAACCCTGTAATCACCTATTCTTAGCTTCCATAAATTAACTCCAGAGAGCCTCTCGATAAAATGCAGTGGATTTTTTTTTATAGAATAAATCTTTTTTAATATTATTTCTGTATCTTTTTTTGTTATTTTCTTTAAATCTTTTTCTGCTTCTTCAGTTATATTTATATCAAACATTATAATTTGACACCAAACTTTTTAGCAACATCTTCTATTTTAGAAATCCTTCCTTCTTTTGAATCTCTTAATCCTCTTTTTATTCCTTCTATTGCCTCATCTGTTAAACTGCCCTCCTCACACTCATCGATTATCTTGTTTATAACCTCATCATA
>Ga0209541_10004429_pt1 | contig 24903 bp, 25 predicted proteins | sample RifCSPlowO2_01_FD_184027 | JGI IMG/M metagenome (GOLD analysis project Ga0209541, IMG submission 184027) | Groundwater microbial communities from Rifle, Colorado - Rifle CSP2_plank lowO2_0.1 (SPAdes) (version 2) | ecosystem: Environmental > Aquatic > Deep subsurface > Groundwater | place... | reverse complement strand
TTAAAAATACAGAGCTGTTTATTCGAAAGATATTGAAATATGGATAAGATAAAATGGTGCGTTGGAAAGAGAGAAGGTTTAAGTTTAATTGAACCAAATTCAAATCTCGCAGAAGCATATATCAAGAAAGCTGAAGAAGCCTTAGAATCAATAAGAGTAAATGTCATAAAAGATTGGAAAATCTCAACTGCATACTATACTCTCTATTTTTCGCTTTACTCGGTTTTGACAAAAATAGGCATAAAATGCGAGATTCATTCTTGCACAATAGCTTTTGCCAAAAGATTTCTTAGAGAATTTTTTAGCGAAGAAGACCTTGATTTCACAGAAGATTCTTTGAAAGCGAGGATAGATTCTCAATATTACATTGACAGAACAGTTCCAGATGAGCAATACAATAAAATGGTAAAGAATGCTCCAGAGTTTTTAGTAAAATGCAAATCAATTTTAATCAAGCTTAATGAAAAAAAGATAAATGAGGTTAGAAAAGAATTTCAGAAGGTATTAAATGAGAAAAAATAAAATTGAAGAAGCAATTAATCATTTAATTAAAAAATGATTGGATAAAGAGATTGAAAAAATTATGACTAAAAAATTTCAAGCTGTTTTTCCATCACAGGCGCAAGCATTCTCCTACCTCTTTCAAAGATCCTTCCTTTGTATTTAATCTTGTCAAAGTTAAGAGAGTCAATGTCAAGATGATAAACTTTAATTGCTCTCCCTCTTTCAACATCGTTGTAATATCTTAATCCATTTTCCTGATCCATGCAAACAGGCTCATGCAGAAATCTTTCTTCCAGGACAAAGTGTGTAGCTCTAGTTTCATGTTTTGGTTTTGTGAATGCAAAATACCTTTCTTTTGATTCATTTTTGAAGATTAAATCTTGAGCTGAAATTTTCTCTCTTTCTATTTCATCTAAAGCTACCTCAAATCTATCCCTGGCTTGACAGCTGTTTCCTTCTAATAGATAATTCAGAATCTCTCCAAAAACATCCATTTCAAACAAGCATAAATGATAGCTTGGATCCTCTTCAATTCTCATATGGGAAATAAATCCATGTTTTCTATAATAGGGCTTGTCAGCATTATACAATCCTGGGATCTCATCGACAATAACAATAGGGGCATCAGTTCTCTCTAGGGTATCCCTCTCTCCCAAAAGATACAGGTAATATCCATTCCTGGCGACGATTTCAAGTCCGTTTGTCTTTAAAAATTCATTAATCTGATCAGCTCTCTCTCTTAGCTCATTGAGAGTATTATCAATGGATGTTTTATAATTCGCAGCAAATCTTATCCTGTGCCTTGTCAATTTTCCTTTCTGCTCAAAATATTCATCAAAGTCTTTTGGGTCAATAAATTTTTTAACTCTGAAAAAACCGTTCGGCAGAGGGACAAAAGGGCTTGCCACTTCTTCGAGCTCAAATCTTGCTTTTAAAAAATTTCCAAGGTCTGTAATCATCCATCTGGCAAGTGATCTTGAATATTGCTCTAAGAAAAATAATCTCTTTTTGTCATTTCTAAATCTATCTTTGTATTCAAAAAATCTTTCAATGTCCTCAGACTGCGACGATAATATTCTTCTAAAAAAATCCCCTATAGGTATGTACACTTTATGCGCGTTTTCAACTAGGCCTTCAATTTCCCCTTCATTGATCTGCTCATTTATGAATTGCGCAAAAATCTCTCTTGCATTTTCTTCTTTCTGCTGGTTTTTTTGGGTCTTAAAATAAGGAGGAACTTCAGACCTGAAAATTCCGTTTTTAATGAAGTAACTTTTTTCCTGCAGGTCATTTATTGAATTGGGGTTGTGTAGTAGTCTCTCGACGCTGACGCTCGTACCGTCGCACATTTCAGCAGACATCCATAAAACATCTTCGGCATCTCTTCTAAACTCATCAAGGGAAAATATTGAAAATAATCTGTCAACGTCATTTGCGAGGTATTCGGCAATTCTTGTTCTGTCATCAGTGCTTCCATTTTCAAGCATTTCCATCTCTCTGTATCCTATTTCTTTATTAAACCCGACAGTCATTTCGAGCTTTGCATTTATGTCATATGCTCTTGCAATTCTCTGCCATCTCATGAAGTCGACAACTAGCCTGTCTTTTATTCCAATTCTTTCAAAAAATGGGGTGGTGACTCTGAATAGAGGATTGGTTTTATTTTCCCCTATCGGAAATCCTGCTTCACTTTCTTTCAGCTCAACTAGATCAAAGTTTGAGTAAGTTACGACGATGTCTGGATCGAGCTCATTTATTCTCTTTTCTAATCTCTCCCTTAGCATCAATGGACTTTCAGCTTGAAGAATTTTGAACCCGCAGACATCATCTCTGTCAAGCTCATGAACAGTATATATTTCGCTTATAACCCCGTCGGCATGATGATGCTTCATTCCTATCCATGTAATCTCAGGATTCTCTTTTCTGAAATTTGGGATCTCGATGTCAATGAACATCCATTTCAGCCCAAAAAATTCTTCAGCTGACATCTTCCTCCATTTTTTTAAAAAACCATAATCTTGCATTTCAACTCTCGGGAGATGCTCTCTTCTTCCTTTAGAATCATGTGCATATCTTATCCATACATTTTCTAGTTTATTATTTGTTTCGCCGATGAACTCAGCAATGTCTCTCATCTGCTCAAGAATTTTTACATCAAGTTTTTTTAATGTAGTAATTTCTTTTGCTCTTTCAAGAAGGCTTTCAAAATTTCCTGAATATCCGTCAAATAATTTATTCATGTCGTTAAATGTTCTTGTTGCATAGCTTTTCTTTCTGGACTCTCCAATGGATGATTTTAATTCGTGAATTTTATCATCGAGGATTTCTTTTGTTTTTAATGCTTCAACAATGTTGTCTTCAAGGGTAACAATTGTTCCGGGATTTGCCAATCTCCATCTAGCTTCGGAGGTATAATTGCCTCTTACAAATTCCTCAGGAAGATCATTTTTCACATTAACAGGAGCAAATAGTTGATAAATCCAAAAATAATCTCTCTTTAATCTATCCCGGAAATTGCATAATGCAGGATTATTTCTTATTTGGTCTCTTAATCTTTCAAAATTAAAACTAGCTTCTAAAAAAGATTCATGATCCGAAGAGCTTCTGCCCAGAATTTTTGTGACAAAGAGGTTTTTCCAGGGGAAGAATATGCCATTGAGATTTCTAATGCCAACATATAACTCTCCTCTTGGGGTTATCTCTAATCTCGTCACTAGAGCGTCCAGACTCATGCAAATTTTATAAGAGGATAGTTATTTATTGTTATCTATTCTATTCTATTTTTTCATATTTTCCTCTATTCTTCAGGTTAAAGTGAACAAGTATAGGTAATAAATATAAGGGAGATTATTATAGGAAAAATATATAAATCTCTCTTGCAGATTTCATTTAGCAATGACATACATTAAAAAGATGAAGATGAATGGCTTCAAGTCCTTCGCGAAGCCGATAGACTTGCCTTTTTCCAAGGACTTCTCAGCTGTTATCGGGCCAAATGGGTCCGGCAAGTCGAATATATGCGATAGTTTGTGTTTTGTTCTCGGCAGATTGTCTTCAAAATCAATGAGGGCAGAGAATTCCGCAAAATTAATTTACAACGGCGGAAAAAAGGGAAACCCAGCAAAAGAGGCTTATGTTTCAATTTTGTTCGATAATGCATCAGGGTCGTTTCCGGCAAATGCGAAAGAGATTGAAGTGAGAAGGGTTGTTAGGCATAATGGCCAGTCAAAATATTTTATAAATGGAGAGTTAAGGACAAGGCAGCAGATCTTGGATTTGCTGGCAGCAGCAAAAATCAATCCAGATGGTCATAACATAATCCTCCAGGGAGATATAACCCATGCAGCTGAAATGCCTTCTGAAGAGAGAAGAGAGATTATTGAAGACATATCCGGGATTTCTGTTTACGAAGACAAGAAAGAAAAGGCTGTTCGTGAATTGGATAAAGTTGAATCTCAATTAAAAGAAGTAAGCATTGTGCTAACAGAGCGAGGGACTTATTTGAAGGAGCTGAAAAAAGATTATGAGCAGGCTTCTCGCTATAAAGAGCTCGAGAAAAATATAAACAGAAACAAAGCCACTTTTCTTAGTATGCAGATAAAGCAGAAGGAGGATAAGCTCAATCAAGTCACGAATGCGATTAATAAAAATCAAGCTCAGATTAATTCAATAAACGAAAAGGTATCGCAATTGCAAACTGAATCAAAGGAAAAGCAGCAAGAGCTCGCCGAGCTGAATAATAGCATAGGAAAAAGCGGGGAGGCAAGCCAGCAGGCATTGCATAAAGATGTAGAATCATTGAAAGACTCTCTGAGGGAGGATATAACAAGGTTGTCAACGTTGCAGAATGAAGTGAAGTCATTGAATGAAAGAAAATCACAGCTGCAGTTTTCATTGCAGGATTCTGACAAGAAAGTCCAGGATTTTCAGAAAAGGAGTTCTCAGCTGAAAGAAGAAATTGAGAAGCTGGAAAAACAAAAGGTAAAAAGAGAGCAGAACTTATCAAAGATCAAGGAAAAATATAATCTGTATGATTTGGAGAGCAGCCTTACTGAGATAGATTCAAAAATGGACGAGATAAATCAGGGAAATTTTGAAGAGAAAAGGCTGGAATTATTGAGGGAAAAAGATAAAATAGAATTAAGGTTAAGCATTATTGAAAAGCTCGCTAACAAGCAGCAGCTGTCAAACCTGGATTCTTTAAAGAAAAGATTCAAGCAGGCAGCTGAAAACTTGGGCAGATTATCAGACGAGGATTCAACAATTCTAAACCAGCTGTCTTCAGCAAGGATAAAGTTGCAGCAGATTATGGAAGAGCATGCAAGGTTGAAGACGCGGCAGTCAATGGCGAAAGAGTCCTCATTTAATCAGGCAGTAAATAAAATAAAATCATTGAATATGCAGGGAGTTTACGGGACATTTGCAGAGCTCGCTCAAGTCCCTCAGCAGTATTCTATGGCAATTGAAGTGGCAGCAGGATCTAGGTTGAACAGCGTAATTGTAAAAGATGACGACGTGGCTGCAAAATGCATTCAGTATTTGAAAAAAAATAAATTAGGAACTGCAATATTCCTTCCTTTAAACAAGTTAAAAACATCCCAGCTGTCTAAAGTGAAAGAAGGCCATGGCCTGGCAATTGATCTGATAAAGTTTGATGATAAGTTCAGCTCAGCATTTAGCTATGTTCTTGGAAGCACAATCGTAGTTGATGACATAGAATCAGCAAGAAAATTGGGAATTGGAAAGCATAGAATGGTTACTCTTGACGGCGATTTGGTTGAGCAGTCAGGTGCAATGATTGGGGGATTCAGGGCAAAAAGGTCGTCGACGTTCCTAACACCGGATATTGATAAGAACATTTCTAATTTGTCGTCGGAAACAACAAGATTAAAGTCTTTAATACAGGGTCTTGACAAGAAGCTTGCTGAAAATGAGGGAAAGATAAGCAAGGCGAGAGAGGAAAAATCTACCTTTGAAGGGGAGATATTGAAGATACAGGCTTCTGTCGGGAATATTGATGAGGTTTACAAGGAAAAGCAAGAGCTGTCTCAAAAATTAAAGCAGCTGAATTCTGAGCTCAATGAATTGGTTTCAAAGCTTAGCAAGGGCTCGAAAATTCTTAATGAGCTGAAAAATAAAAGAGCAGAAATAAGGGAGAAAATTGGGAAGAAAAGAAATCCAAAAGCCATGGAAGATCTAGAATCTTTGGAAAAAGAGATTCAGGGGATTACAGAAAAGAGAATCATGCTGAAATCAGAAATGAACAATTTCTCGTCGCAGATAAGCGAATTGATAATGCCTGAAAAAGAATCAATGTCGCGCATCATAAAGCAGAATTCATCCCAATTAGAGCAGTTTAATGCTGAGATGAGGCAATTAGATGCAATAATAAAGGATAAGTCAAAGGAGATAAAGGAAAAGGAAAAGCAGGAATCGGAGTTATACAGCAATTTCCGAGGAATGCTCGGCAAGAGGGAAAAGCTGAACGAGTTCATGCAAAAGCAGGAAATAAAAATAAACAATGAGCAGAACAAAACTCAAATATTCTATGAAAGGATTAACAATCTGTCAATAGACAAGGCAAAAGTAATTTCAGAAATGCAGGGATTGAGGGTGGGATTCCAGGAGTTCAAGGATGTACAGTTGAGAAAAGGGTTGACAGAGGCTCAATTAAAAGATGAAATAACAAAATTCGAGTCCATGATGAAGAACATGGGTAATGTTAATCTTCGGGCATTGGAAATTTACGAAGAAGTTAGAAAAGAATATTCTATTTTAGAGCAGAAATCTGAAAAATTAGGCAGTGAAAGGCAGGACGTCCTGAAAATGATTGACGAGGTTGAATCAAAGAAGACAAGTGTTTTCATGAAGACGTTTAATGAGATAAACAAAAACTTCGAAAATGTTTTCTCCCAGCTGACAACAAAAGGGACAGCCCATCTTATTTTGGAAAATCCAGAGAAGCCATTGGAAGGAGGCATTCAGGTCATGGTTAAGATTGCAAACAATAAATATCTGGACATCAAAAGCCTCTCAGGAGGGGAAAAGACATTAACAGCACTAGCCTTCATATTTTCAATTCAAGAGCACGATCCAGCGCCTTTCTATATGCTTGATGAGGTTGATGCAGCATTAGACAAGAAAAACTCGGAAAAATTATCAGAGCTGATAAAGAAATATTCTGAAAAAGCACAATACATAGTAATCACGCATAATGATTCAGTTATCTTAAAGGCAGACAAGTTATATGGCGTTTCGATGCACAAGGATGGGATGAGCCACGTTGTCAGCTTGAAAGTTTAAACCCTGAAAGTCTAAATTTTGATTGAGGAACATAACTTAAGAAACTAAATCTATATAAATAAAAATATATTTATCATAGCCATGAAAAATAATTTTAAAATTGCAGCAGCGCAGTTAAATATCAGCAAGCCAATATCGTCTGTAATTAAGGATATTAAAAAGTACATGTGCCTGGCAAAAAAAAGAAAAGCTGAGATTATTTGTTTTCCAGAGGAATCCATCTCAGCAGGTCCTAAGAAAAACAAGGAGGTAATTTCAAAAATAAAAGAGTACTGCAGGCTTTACAGCATCTGGTGCATAATCGCTGCCAATTTAAAAGAAAAGAAATATTCCTACAAGTCGGCCCTTATTATCAATGCTGAGGGGGAAATATTCGGAAAGCACAAGAAAGTTCATGTTCTTGGGGACGGTCCGGTAATGCCAGGATCAAAATTCAACGTTTATAGTACGCCTTTCTGCAAGATAGGGATAGCAATCTGCTGGGATGTCTCGAATCCTGTAGCAATAAAGAAGATGGCAAAAAAAGGTGCAAAAATTATTTTCTGCCCGATGTACTGGTGCTATGATGAATGGAGCCATAAGAAAGACCATAAAAAATTTGAAAAGAAGATTCTGCAGTCCTTAATTTTAGCAAGAGCATATGAAAGCCTCGCATACATTGTTTTCTGCAATCCAGTTTATAGGAATGAAAACAGGTTGACTTCTTATACAGCAATCGCAGAGCCTCATAAAATAGTCAAGGAGATTTTTGGGAAGGAAGGATTAATAGTGAGTAAAGTAAATTTGAGGCGTTTGCAGCGCATAAGGAAGAAAAGCTCGTCTTGACTTTATTGCATTATTATATTATTTTTTCTTGGTTCTGATTTTATTATATTTTTTATCTTGATCTTTTTTTGCATTCAGAATAAAGGTAGTTGGCTAATGTTTTTACCAGCCTTTTCTCGTCGTTGTAAATGAAGTCCAGCGCAGGGCAGCTGTTCGCTTCAATAATGTACCACTTCCCGCTATTAAATATCAAGTCTATTCCGCAGACAGGCATTCCCAAAATCCTGGCAGTTTTCTCGCATATATTTTTCAAGTCTTTATTTATTTTTACAAGCCTGAAATGCTCCTTTTTGCTTCCTGTTTGCTTCCATGATTTGCTTAGTTTAGCCACAAATTGCTGGACTTTATAATTTATCAATGTAGCCCTGTAGCTTTTTTTGGAATGCGGGACGTATTCCTGCGCCAAAATAGGAGAGCCAGGATCAGCTTTAGAAATTCTCCTTAGTTCTTTCAAGAAAGAAGGGTAATTGGAAGCCCTTTGAATGAGTTTTGCATTATCAGAAAATATTCCTTTTAGTACAAGCTGCTTGTTTTTTAATATCTCTTTTATTGCATCCTTTGAATACTTTGTTTCCCTATGCAGCAGGTAAGTTTTTGGCGTCGATATTCCATGCTCTAAGCATTTAAGATAAAACATCCACTTATCCTCCTGGTAGAAAAAGGAATATGAAGAGTTAATCACTTTCTTTCCAAATTCTTCTAGTGTTTTAGACAATTCTAAGGATTCAAAAAGCATCGGCTGGCATATTGTGTCATTATAGATTATTTTGCATTTCTTTGTTTTTTCCTTGATGTCAAAGAAATCAAGTTGCTTTTCAGCAGGAATCAAGACAACCTCCATGTTTTTTTCTTTCAAGGCTTTTGGAAGCATTTTGTCCTCGTAGTCATGATAAGCCTCATAGTAAATAATGCCGATAGGAATCTTTTCATTGTTGGCCATATTAAGCAATAATCAATCTGGATATTTATATCTTTTGAATGAAAAAATATTGCAAGTAATAAACAGCTTATTTATTTCTATTCTTATCTTTTAATCTTTTAATTTTTTCAGGCTCAGAAAGAAAATTTTTATTGGATATGATTGTACTACCTAATTCTTTTTCAGTATCTCTCCTCACATTTCCAGCAACCTTTCCTCCTCTTTTAGCAGCGTCTTCAACTTCTATAAATCCTTGCTTGTCTCCTTTTCTTGTAATTTCGGTTGATACTCTTTCTCCTTACATTGAGAAAATTAATTCCAAATCATTCATATGGTCTCTCAAATTCTCTCTTTTTAATCCTTTAAATTTTTTGTATTCGCTTGGAATCATGCCAAAAGTCGCTTTGGAAATTTCAGCTGTTAATATTGCAAAATCTTTTTCCTCTTGAACACCTCTCGATTTCCTATTCGTCTGTCAGCTCGTCTCTTATTGCAATGCCTCTAACTCTTTTTTCTATCCAATCATCAGAATAGCCTTTGGTTTTGTAAATCTCTTTCATGCGTTTTTGAGCAAGCTCCGGGTTTTCTATTTCTTGCACCCTATCATAACCTACTTGTGCTAGCCATAATTTAAACGGCTCTGCTTTTTTTGATGGAATAGACTGGATTAACCTAAAAGCACCTTTTGTTGATATGCAATTAATCCTTTGTTTTCCTCCCTTTGTTTCTATTAAAAGGGGAGTGGCAATTTGCCCCCATCCCTCATTAAAGCCTTCATCTCTTCTTCTCATATCCTTTAAATAACCATTTGGATCTTTTGAATCTGTCAAAACTTCAATGATATCTACAGCTACAAACCACCATTCATCATTAAACCATGTCCTTCTTATTCCTTTTCCTTGAAATACTGCTAAAGACTTATTATCTATTGTTTCATCTGCCATTTTTAAACATACAAATCCCGTTAAAAAATAATTGATTTGAATATTTATATCTTTCTTGTTATCTTTATTATTTAAATCCAATTTAAGTCATAATTTACAACTACTATTTAATAGTAACTAAATAGAAAGTTTTATATATTAGTTGTTATCTCCAATTATATATGGCAGAAAAAAAAATTCAGGGAAGAAATGAATCAAGAATACCGATAAATTCATCTCTGGACGAGACATTACTGGGCGAGACATTAAGGGATTTAGATAGATTAATTGAAAAAAATAATTTTTATAAAGAAAACTATAATAAGAAGATTCTTGAAAATAGTTGGAGAATTTCATTACCAGACCAAAAGAAAATTCTCGTACCAAGACAAGGAACTCAAACTAGAGAACAAGTGCTTAAATATCTTGATTCTGTTTTCATTGATGATGCATTAAAAGATGATATCGTAACAAGGACAGCTATTCCAGATCTGCTTAATGGGTCAGAGCCAGGGTATAATGGTGTAATCTTATTTGGTCCGCCAGGGACAGGGAAAACAGTTTTATTAAAAGCAATTGGAGAGGTTTATGAGGCAAGTGGTGCCTATGCAAGAGAAATTTCAACCTCTTCTGTCAACAGTATGTGGGTCGGTCAATTTGCAAAAAACCTAGAAGCAGAAATTCAACAGGCATTGAACGAGGCGAAACAAAGAAGAAAACCTTCTTTCTTGTATTTTGATGAAGGCTCAATTTTGGCACAAAAAGCAGAAGAAGGAGCAAGTTCAGTTTCAAAACATTACCAAGAAGCTATTGATGTATTGAAGAGATATCTTGGAAATGAAAGAAATTTAGTTATTGCAATTTCAACTAATCAATTATTAGAATCATTTGAAGAGGCTTTAACTAGAGAAGGGAGAATGACAACCTTCTTTATTGGCTATCCCGATGTTGAGCAGAGAAAAAGGATGTGGAAGCATTTTGCAGAAAAATATAATGTTTTAATATTGGATGATAAACAAGCTTATAAGTTAGCCGAAGCAACACCGGCAGAACAAGGGGCTTTCATTGAGGAATTTGCAAGGAATTATAGAAGGGCTAGAAGAACTGCTATTTTAAGAGAAAAAGGTTATAGTTCTTTGGTTGAAGCTTTAAAGCATAACGCCGGCACTAGCGAAGAAGAAATAACAAGTTCAATAGGCTTTGATAATTTATATGCTGATTTGAGTACGACATTGGAAGCAAAATATCAAAGATTAAGAGAAGGTGAAAAAGGAAATGGTCATAAAATAGTTGGTTTTAGATCTTTAGAATAATTTTTTATTATCTTTTGAATATAAAATATTACAAGCAATAAATAGTTTATTTATTTTCTATCAGTTTAAAATCCCACCAATTTATTTTTAAGTCAGGCTGGTATTTTTTGTCTTTGTCTTCTTATTTCTCTTTCAGAAGCTATATTTGTAATGTGATCGTAAAGCTGGACAAGGGCATAAACGAATTCATTTTCAATGTTTAATTTATAGAGTTGCATATTTCCAAATTTTCTTGTTGCTATTATTATTTTATTTTTTAGCAATTCATCCATTAGCTTGTAGAAAGTAGATCTGCCTATGCCTGCCTGCTCAGCGATGTCGCTGATAGAGTAATCTAATTCCCTGCCAGTTATCAGCATATCCAAAATCTTTATCTTCGGGCTTTCTCCCAAGAATCTTGCAAAAAGTGTTTTTTCCATGTAATCTGCAAATAATCTAAATTTATAAATGTTTTGTTTTGAAACAAGACTGTATTAAAATAATACACAATATTAATAAAGAGTTTGAATTTAAAATTATTATGGAAGAAAAATCAATGCAAAAGTTTTTTCTGAGAAAATTAAAAGATTTTTCTTCGCCAAAATGGGGAGCTTCTCATACAGAAGAAAGTAACCTATTCAAAGGATTGCCGAAGCATCTTATCGGAAGAAAAGAAACTAAAAAAGCATTGCTGGGATTATACAAAAAGGAATTTATTAAAAGATACATTAAAACAGGAGAAGTCCATGTATCTCTTAATATAGAAAAAAAGAAAGAAATTGAAAAATTGAACATTTTTTGGAAAATGAATAAATCAATTTTTTTTATTGTTTTTAGTATCCTTGGTATCCTATTGTTGGGCTGTTCAAGTAATGCCCACCAAATAAAAATTAATGATGCAACTTTCAATGTAGAAATCGCAGACAATCCAGCAGAGCGAGCACAGGGATTAATGTTCCGCAATTATCTGGAAGAAAATTCAGGCATGCTGTTTATTTTTCCAGATTCAGCTCAGCATGGCTTCTGGATGAAGAACACAAATATGCCATTGGATATTATCTGGATTAATAAAGACAAAGAAATAATTTTCATAAAAAAAGATGCTCAGCCTTGCAGCAAGGAAGGGAAATGCAGCTCAATTCAGCCAGGAGAAAAAGCAAAATACGTTTTGGAAATAAATTCAAATTTAACAGAAAAATATAATATTGAAATTGGAGACAGAGTAGAGATAAGTTAAAGGGATTTAGTCCCTTAACTTACATCTTGCCTATCTTGAACATCTTTGTTCCGCAGCTGCTGCAAACACCCTGAACAGCATCTCTTCCATTCTTCATTCTGACTTGCTTGGCATTTTTTATCTCTCTTTTTTCTTTGCATCTCATGCAGTGTCCTTCTGTCATTTTAAATTCGCCTCCATAAAGTTAAAATCTTTAAAAATTCAATAATCTCAAGGTTTATAAAAGTTACAGTTGTATTTTTAGCCATAGAAATCAAATTATTTAACAAATTCCACGTTTTCAAGGTCTTCGAATTCTTTGTCTCCAGTTAAGAATTTAATTCCGAGCTTTTTAGCAACAATATATCCTATACAATCTGCCATTGACAAATCTCTTTTTTTATATTTTAGTCTTAATTTTGCAGCTTCTTTTATTACTTCTTTATTATATTCAACAACAGAAGGATAGTATATTTCTATTATCTTATTAGCTTCTTGCTCTCCAAAGTCTTTCAAGGCATTATAAAATAGTTCAAAAATATTTAGTTTTGTTAAAGTAATAATCTTATCTGTATATTTCTCATAAGATTTATTTCCGCCAATAATTTCAAATGTTGCATAAGTGTCAAAGAAGTATTCTTCAGTCATTATATAATTCTTTCCTGAGTCTATCTTTCATTTCTTGTCCTTGTCCCTTCCATTCAGAAAGCATTCCAAATGATTTCTTTATAGCATCATTTTTTTTCATACCAATAAAATGAATTATATCATCTTCTTTAGCACCATTTAGTCTATCCTTTGGAATAATTAAGCCAAAAGAATTTCCCCATTTCTTTATCTTACTATCAAATTCTAACATAATTATACAAATGTATAACTAATATATAAGTCTTTCTTTTAAAGAAAAGATTAAAAAGTTTCTTTTATGACATTGATTAATGAGAATTTATTTAATCAGGCACGGACAAACTACAGGAGATTTAGGGGATAGATATGGTGGAGATTATGAAGATCATTTAACTGAAGAAGGTAAAAAACAATCCCAAAAACTAGCTAATAAATTAAAGAATAAAAATATAGAAATATAAAAAAATAAAAAAAAAGAAAAGAACAAGACTTAGTAGTAAGTCTGTCCTGCTTCTCTCTCTTCTCCGCCAAGCTCAGGCTCTTCCTCGCTGCCATTGCCCCTTAATTTAGTAAAGGCAATTATCAAGCCAAGGATTACCAATAGAATTGCTAGAACAGCAAATCCGATTTCCAATCCTCTTCTAACATCGCTTGAAGCAGCAACGCCTGTTTGTAGATTCATCTCCTTTATAGTCTGGCCGTTGGCTTTTATCTTTACAGTGAAAGCCTGCTCGCCAGCTGTATTAGGAGTTGCTCTTACAAATAGCTCGCCAGTTTCTCCAGCATTCAAAGTTACAAATGCAGGGTCAACACTTGCAGTTCCCCAAGCTCCAACACCAGATACTTCAGCAGAGTAAATTGTTTTTTCATCTCCAAAGTTAGCAACCATTACTTTATAGGCAACAGTTTCGCCAACCTTAGCATCTTTTCTAGTTGAATCAACGCTTACAACAGAGTCAGTGTCAACAGCAATGCCCTCGCCTTCAATTATTAATCTGTGCATTTCGCTTATTGAATCATGTCCTCTGTTAAAGATTAATTCAACCTTGACATCATACTCTCCAGATCTTGCATTTCTTGGGATTCTGCCGAATAGGTCTATGTCATCAGATTTTTCTTCATCATCATTGTCTGAATCATGTGGAACTAGCTCGTCAATATAATCCCTTGCAACAAATCCTAATTCTGGTATGGAAACTCTGACTTGAACATCTTCTTCTTTCTTGTCGCCCATGTTTTCAACTCTTACAGTTGTGAACAACATGTCGCCAGCATTAACAACAGTGCCTGGTCTGAAGATTACATCAATTAATCTCAAGTCATGCATGCTTTCTTCAATTCTCAAGCTGAAGCTCTTTCTTACTTCATTGTCTCCGTCAAATGCTTCAACATGCAAGGTATATTTTTCAGAATTACCATTGTCGTCAGCATCTAGATCATCGGGCAGAGAAACACTCAAAGATTTCTTGTATACGCCATTAGGCTCAACCTTGAAAACTTTTGTATTTTCAGCAACGTCGCCATACTCATATCCGCCGATCCATGCCTTGACTTTTATATCATCTTTCACAGCACCAGTTGATTTGCCAGTAACCCAGATCTCTAAATCCAAGCTGTCTCCTCTTTCCAGTGTTATGAAATTTACGTCTGATTCACTTACAGCTCTTCCATCAATCTCAATTCTGTCAATGTCATAGTCCGGGCTTATTCCAGCTAAAACACCCACGCTTGTGCTAACCATCGCTAGCAAGAATATCACCATAATACTTAATGCATTAAATCTCATTTTAAACCCCCTAAATGTTATTATTTTATAGTTAAACATTGTTTATAAACCTTTTGGTGGTAAATTGTCACTCTTGGTAACAACAAGAGCAATTATCTACTCAACCAAAAAGCCCATCACCTCCCTTTCTTCATCTTTGTCATTACTAATGGTTACAATTGCAAACACCATTCCACTCTCAGCATCACGAGGGACTTCAACGCTAAAGCTTCTTATCTCTTCATGCCTTTTCTTTATGCTGAATTCGTCACTTCTTGAGTAATAATTAAGCTGAGGTATTTCCAAAGTAACTCTCACATCCTTTGCTTTCTCATTTCCCCTGTTCTTTGCAACTACATCAATGTCTATTAGGTCTCCAGCTTTTGCATCATCCCAGCCATTTACAATTATGCTTCCAACATCTAAGCTGTGGATTACTCTTTTTGCTGGTTTCCCTAATGGAGATAACACGTCATTTACTGTAATAGCTACTTGCTTGCTGTCACTTCCTCCTTTCTGCATTCCATTTGCATCAACATCTAATGCCCTGAATGTTAATACATAGACCCCATCTTGGACATTGTTTGGAGTCCAGCTGAACAAGTTTCCAGCTAAAGAAGAGCTGCTTGGATTGTTCTGTACTTCAAATACTACATTATCCCCATCAGGATCAGCAGCAGTTAATGTTAAAGCAAGTGATTCTCCTTCATTAATGGTTACAGAGCTAACAGCAATTCCGCTTCTCAAAACAGTTAATGCTGGATTTTGATTTACACCAGGCTGAGGTGGCTGAACTGGAGGTTGAGGTGGCTGTGGTGGAATTACAGGTGGCTGAACAACAGGAGGTTGAACAACAGGAGGTTGAACAGGTGGCTGCACAGGAGGTTGAGCAACAACGCTGAATGTGCTTAAATCAACATCAAGGAAATCAGTTCCAACATCGCCTTCCAGGTCTCTGACTTGCAGCGCAATTCTTGCTTTTGCAACGCCGTTTTCATATATCTTGGTTACTCTGCTCTTTCCTTCCTCAATATTCTTTTTCCAGTCAGTGTCAAAGTTTCCATCGTTGTCAAAGTCATATCTAAATTCCAGCTCATTGTTATAATCCTGCTTGTCCTCAGAGTTTACAGCGCTTACAGTCACAGCAGCTCCATTCTCAATTTTTTCAATAGCAGCTAATCCAATTATAGCTCTTGGAGCACTTTTGTCAGTTGGGAATGGAACTAGAACATTGTCTTCAACTTTAACAGTCAAAGTCCTCTGCACATTAGTAACGCCGTCATTTACATTGAATACAAAATTGTATGGCTCGCTTCTTCCTTCATTCTTTCTTATATCCCATACAAATTTATTTCCTGAAATGCTTGCAGTTCTTGGAAGGTTGCTTACAGCAGAAACCTTTAGATTTTTGAGGTCTTCACTATCCCCGTCTACAAACCCAATTTCTAGTCTGTTGCTTCTCTCTGCGCTGGTTACAGAAGGCCTATATCCTTCCTTGATTTCAATATTATTTTGGCTTAACTCAGGAAGCCTGTTAACATCTTTTACATTAATCCTGAAATTTCTCTTCACACTGATTCCGTTTACATTGCCTTTTATTTTTATGTCAAATGCTTTTTCATTTAAAGGATGCTGCACAGTGTTGTAGTTAGTGCTGCCAACAAATCCCACATCAAACAATGTCATTGGAAGCTCGGATTCAACAGAAAATGGCATGATATTTCCATTCAAATCTTTTAGCCTGACATCAATATTAAATGCCTCGTTTTCCTTTAAGCTTAGATTTGAAATCTGCTCATTAGTATTCCTGTCATAGAATCTCAAGCTGTAATTGGTTGTTTTGCCGAAGTCTTCAATTAAATCCAGGTAATCACTAAAAGTAATTTTATCGTCTCCATTGAAGTCAGCATCAGGATTCCAGTTAGCATCTCCTTTCTTGCTGTTAAATGCTTCAGTAAATATTAAGTGATCTCTAAAGTCCACTTTTCCATCAAAGTTCAAGTCTCCATTTATTGCATCAGCGCCAGATGGCTGAGGTGGAATTACAGGTGGCTGCACTGGAGGTTGAGGTGGTTGCTCTGGACCTTGGACAGTGAAAACAATTGGTTTAAGAGAACCTAATTTCCCGTCACTAACTGCGAATTCAACAATTATCCCATAGTCAGCCTTTGCAGGGGTCCATCTGAATATATTTCCAGTTATACTTGAAGGCCCGTGAACCGCATTTAGATTATGGCTGTAAGTCAGTGGGTCATTGTCCTGGTCTTGCCCGCTTAATTCCAAAACTAATTCCTCGCCAGCAGTTGCTACGACATTGTATCCAACAGCAGCTCCGTTTCTCAAGATTGTTAGTGTTGGTGCATGGTTTACTGGCTGAGGTGGTTGAGGCTGCCCTTCTAAAACAACTAGATCAATTTGGTTTGAGTTTTTATTTTCTCCTTCAAATCCCCTGACTAATATTATATAGTTTCCTGGAGCAGAGTTGCCTATATTAATATTAAACTCCTTATAGAAATTCTTTCCATTTATAGTTGTTTTGGGCATCCATGTTGAAACCAAAGCATCATTGCTTTTCCTTAGCAATAGTACATCTACATCAAAACTAGTTTCCTTGTCAGGCTGAACATTTATCCAGAACTTAAAGTCCTCATATTGTTTTACTGTTTTTATTGTTTCATCAGTGCCTGTAAATCCGATATCAGTGCCTATAGCCGCATTAACGCTAGTAGCTAAAACAAACACCAATAGCGGCAATAGTAATAGTAATAGTATTGATTTTTTCATTTTATTTATTTCCTCCCGAATTGATAGCTTAATAATGCTCTTACTTCTTTTCCAGAGTTTAATCCAGTATGCAATGATACCCTGTCCTTTCCGATTCTTCCACTAACACCAGGATAAACCTTTCTTGTTTTTTCAAAAATGGGTTGAGGATTTCCATTTCTTATAAACTCTCCATTGTGATATGTCTGAGGTGTTAAATTTCCAGTTTCATCAGCATATCTAACTGTTAAGTTAGGCTCAACAGCAAAATGCCATCCTCTTTTAATTCTTCCTCCAATGCTCAAGCCAGCAATATAACTTGCAACATTTTGTTCTTCTACATACCTTGAGAAGTCAATTCTACTTCCATTTGGAGTTTCAGTTCCCGGAACCATGGAGCTCTCATTATCTCCGCTTTTTATAAGGCCGTATCCTGCAAATACATCAACAAAGAATCTATCTCCGATTCCTACACCTACTGTAGACTCTGTTCCAATCCCGCTCCATATTCTTAAAGCAAGATTAGCTCTGCCAGTTTTTCCAACTGTTGTGTCTGCTTGATCTTGATTAGATATTTGATTAGGTAGTTGCACTGTTGGTTGTGGTGGTTGTGGTGGCTGTGGTGGAATTACAGATGCTCCAGCAACAATTATCTGCTCAAGACCTAAACTTCTAATTTGCCCATCACTAAAAGATAATCTTGTTTCAGGAAGGGCAGGCAGCTCAGAAAGATAGCTTGCTCCATTTGGTATATTTTCAGGCAGTCTTAGTTCAACTAAAGTAACAGCTTGGCTATCATCAATGCTGTATTCTATATGTAATCTACTATTTATATCTGTTTCAAAGGTTCTAACTAAGCTTACATTGCCTTGATCAGGTGTTAAAACATCAACCAATCCATCTTGAATTCCTGATTCTGAATAAAATTTATTTGCTTCTTCTTCAGTCATGAATTTAAAGCCAGGGATTGCAGATTTTAGAACATTATTCGGAAGATTTTCTCTTTCATAATCAAAGCCTCCTTTGCCAGCTCCGCCAACGATTTCAAATTCAATCTTCTTTTTATCATCTCTAATTCTGTGGATCGCGCTTAAAGAAGAGTTTATTCCCAAGGCAAATTGATTCATAAAGTCTCCAAGGTCCCTATTAGTAATAGGCAAAGACACTGCTTCAACGCTGTCAGGAGTCACTATCATTCTATTTAGGAAGATGCTCCCTGTTGCGATGTCTCTTGAAACTCCAAATTCCTCAGTTCTTCCCTGATTTAAAAATTCATAAACAGTTTTTCCTTCATCTCCAAATTTGCTTGTCAAGTATTGCACGAATGAAGAATCTCTCAAATCATAGGTAAAAGAAGTATTGCCATCTTTGCTTTTTATAACGCCCCTAAGGTTTAAATCATTAAACATATCTCCTCTCAAGGCCTGCAGTCTTTCAGGTGGAATATTATATGTTTCTGAAAGATGCTGAATATAGTCAGCTCTTGCATCGCTGTTTAGTCCAAGTGCCAAAGCACCAGCCAATATTAATTTATATTTATTCATTGTTTTCATTTTTTGTCTTTCTCCTTAATCTCTCTTTTATTTTCATTGGGATTTATCAATTCTAAATGCTTGTATGTGAAAGCAATGACTTGGCTTCCCTCATAACCAGCCCTTATATCATAAACATTGTTGTCTCTTTCAACACCCCTTAAGGAAATTAATGTCTTGCCCGGATTCTTTTCTTTAGCTTCTTTTTCTAAGCCAGGATATGAATCATTAATTCTTTTCCATATGCTATATCTGTCAGCAAGCTCTGCTGGATTTTCAGTAGGCTTTTGCTCAATTCCTAATTGGATTACTCTCATGTTGTTTTGAGTTGTTTGATTAAATGTGTATTCCTTGTTTCTAATCTCACTAGGATAAGATTGAATCAATGCCCTTCTTGCAGCTTCAGCAGAATCAGCTCTTGCTTTATTTCTTGAGAGTTCTTCCCTTGTTTTTCTGGCGGTTTCTGAATAGCTATCCCTTGCTGAGGCAGTTGCTGCAAGATCTGTTTCTAAGGAATCAACTCTTCCAGATAGTCTGCTTGTTTTTTCTTCTAATCCTCTTTTTTTATCATTGAGATTGCCCACTTCAACTTCTAACGGAGCTACATTTCTCCTTACCGCGCTTCTTACTCCATAATTATGCCCTCCTAAAAGAGTGCTACCAACCCCAATGCAAATTGCACTAGCAGCAATAGCAGTAGCATATTCAAATGGCCCCCATTTTCTTCTCGGAGAAGGAGCTAACTGAAGTCTTCCATGTTCAGCTCCATGATCAGGATTTGTAGATTTTATTATATTTCTTGACATTTTATATGCTTCCTCCAGCAGTTTCAGTAAATACAGCAGCAGGAATAGCAGCAAGATTTGCGTGGGAAGTTTTCGCAACAAGAGTAGCAACAGTATCATATGCAGTGGCAACTCTCTTTTCAGAAATTCTTTTTAAATGAGAATCAACCATGCTTGCAGCCAATATAAGTATCTGGTTTCTATAGCCGTTGCTGTCGCGGTATAATATTTTTCCTTCTGCGCGTCTTTTTTTAATAGTTCCTCTTTCTGCTATCATATAGGGCATGCCTTCATTTGAATATCTTTTAAGGTCGCCTCTTTCTGAAAGAAAAATACCCTGCTCATTAAAAGCAAGTCTTTCAAGCCCTAAATCTCCTAATCTAATATTTGTATTTCTGACAATGTTTTTAGCTTCTCTTACACTTCCAGTTTCTAGTCTCTCAACTGCGTTATCTATTCCGATGCGCAAATGAGAAAGTATTCTTTGTGCTTCTTCTTTTGTGTCTAACCCAAACAACTTGTTAAAAACAAGATAATTATCTCCATCAATTTTCTTTTTAGCTACTAATAATGCAATGTTTTCTATGCTGGTGAAACTAGCCCTGTCGCCATAGTCTACAACATATGCTCTTTCATCGCATCCAATATAAGAAATCAAGTATTCAGGTGTGCCTGCTGGGAAATCCAAAATAACCGCATGAAAATCTTTCAATTTTTTAGCTTCAGCTAAAAGCCTTTCTTCAACTTCTCTTGCTGCCTTATCTTTTTGAGCTTGAGTTCCTCTCCCCTCCAAGTTCTTGTATTCCTCGCATAAGAAATAGGTTACATTTGGTATGCTTATACTCTGCATTCCAATATCTAATAATCTTTTTCTTTGAATTGATCTCTCTCCTTTTAATTTTCTTCCAAATACAACATCCAAGTTAGATGGCTTTCCGTGAAAATCAACATGAATCCCATCAGGACTATCTATGCCATTAACATCAGCATAAACTCTTAATGCATCATTAGGATCATTAATGTCAGTATCAACAAGTCCTGCTTTCAAGCCGAGCTCGCCGAGAGCAAGAGCTAAATTAACTGCAACAGTTGATTTGCCAACACCGCCTTTAGCTCCGCCAACGCCAATAACTAGAGGGCCGTCTCTGTTGAATTCCCTTTCACTTTCTTTTAGATAATTAGAAGTATATTTGTGAATCTCCTCTTGAGAAAATCCACCTAATCTTAATTGGGCAATAGTTTTCCAAATGCCCTCATATCTTGCATTCATGAATAAAGTACCGACGTTTTGTACGATATTATTAGACATAATTGATTTAACCCCGTCTTAGTTAAGTAAAAACACCATTTATAAAAGTTTCTAAAATTTCACCATTGTAAAATAACTACAGAATTAAGTGTTTTGTCACTAGCAGTAACAACAAATCATTGTTTTTCAAAAAATGTTTTTCAGCAAGCAGGTTTATTGTAACTGGAAGTTAAAACAATGGGACAGGAGTGGTTTAGTATATACAACAATCATGGTAAACAAAACCTAATGCCAAAAAGCTTTAGATAGTTAGGCTTGAATCCTATTTTTGTTCATTTTTTACATCACCTCACAAAGTCTACAATCAATCTTTTTTTATTTTCCGGATAGAGCCTAATCTCATCCCCTTTTTTTGTATGGAAAAACTCAGTTAATTTTTTGTTAAGTCTAACTGCAACATTAGTCCCGAGTTCGCTTATTTTTGTTTCCGCTTCCAATCCATATAATCCCTTTTTTTTTGCTGCTTCATCTATTCTATCTGATGCATCCTCATCAAAAAATTCTTCACCACATTTATTACACACATCAGCTCTAAATCTACCTAAATTTTCTCCATACAAGGAAAAAGTCACCTCTTTTTTATCCATAGTTCCAATATTACAAATTGGACATTTAGCTACTTTTTTATTCATAGTAATGCACACCTCTTTGATTTATTTTTGATATGATTGAAATCCATATCCTTGGATATGATCTTAATCCATGATTGTGATGACATAATGAATATCATTTTTTTTAACATAAACAATTTTTAAATCACCATAAGAGGATAAGATAGTATTGTCATGCTGAATTCTTTTAGCCCCACTTTGAATTGTTCTTTTAACTTCATTATCGTGTATTCCTTTTTGGGATTTTCTCTCTTGAGCATGTTTTGAATAACTTATTTTGATTTCCGACATTCATATCACTTATATCACTTCTTTTAAATAATCTATTATAATTTGAAATAATATGTTATTTATATAGTTTTTGATTAGAATTCTCTTTATAACTTTCTGTATATCTGGGCCCGGAGGGATTCGAACCCTCATCAACCGGTTTCTTCTTTTTATTTTGATGAAACTTTTTCAAAAAGTTTTAGCTGGAGCCGGTTACACTACCTGCTTATGCTACGGACCCTGTCAAAATTATTTGAAAAGATAATATTTAAAACTTCTTCTTTGCATGCATTGTTGCATCCATCATAAAATTATTAAGTCATTATTAGGATTTAAAAATAAAAAAATAAAAAATAAAGAAATTCAAATTCTGCTTGAGTGCTATTGATCAGGATTATTCTTCCTCAGAGCTTTCTTCTTTGGAATCATCTTCGCCATCAAAGTCGTCATCACTGCCTTCATCGCCGTTTTCATCAGAGCCGTTGCCATCGTCGCCATTGTCATTTCTTTCTTCTCTGCTCTCCTTTCTTTCTCTTCCTCTCTCGCTTCCTTTCTGCAGTAATTTTACTTTCTGAGCTTGCTTTCCTTTTTCAGTGTCAGCTGCTTGAAAGCTTACTTTGTCTCCTTCTCTTAACATAGCCCCATCTAAAGCTGAAAAGTGAACGAAATAGTCATTCCCATCCTCGCCTTGAATAAAGCCATATCCCTTTCTCATGTTATACCACTTAACTGTTCCTTCCATTTTAACTTATTTTCCTCCTATACTATATCTGTATACAAGAAAAAGAAAAATTCTCTGTTGTCAAAGAACTCCAATTCCTGCATAACTAAAATTAATGAAAAATTAGGGTATTTAAAACTTTACTTTTTCTCTTTTTCTTTCTTTTTGAATTCAAGCACAGCAGAATTTATACAGTATCTTTTTCCAGTCGGCTTTGGCCCATCGTCAAACAAGTGGCCGAGATGCCCTCCGCATTTAGCGCAGCATATTTCAATTCTTTTCATCAGCAGAACATTATCTTCTTTTAATTTTATTCTTTTCTTGTCAACAGCATCATAAAAACTAGGCCATTCAGTTCCAGATTCGAATTTTGTTTCAGAAGAGAATAATCTATTTCCACAAGCAGCGCAAACATACATCCCATCTCTTTTTTCTTTCAATAATTTTCCTGTAAAAGGCAGCTCAGTTCCTTTTTCTTTAAAGATATGGTATTGCTCTTTTGTCAGTTTTTTATTTTTCATAGATTAGTTATATCCTCTTTATTATATATAGGTAACTATTTGGAACATTATTTTGCGGTTTGAAAATTATATAATGCTCTGCAATAATATTTATATATAAAAGATAATAGCATTTTATTATGAAAAAATATTCAGATTATCTTTATTTTATTTTTAGAGTTCTGGTAGGATTATTCTTTTTAATGCATGGAGGCCAAAAATTGTTCGGATGGTTTGGTGGCCTCGGAGGAAATCCAGCTGAGCTTGTAAGTTTGATGGGATTAGCTGGGATAATAGAATTCTTCGGGGGATTGGCAATTTTGTTGGGGATCTTCACGAGGGTGGTTGCTTTAATTGCAGCTGTTGAGATGTTGGCAGCTTTGTTCATGGCGCATTTCCCGAGAGGATATGTATTAATAATAAACGGAGGAGAGCCAGCAGCTCTTTTCTTCACCTCATTCTTGGTTATGATTGCGTATGGCTCAGGAAAGTGGGCATTGGACAGATATTTTAAAAAATGAAAAAGTAAAAATTTTTATAATCATAATCTTCTCAATTCTATATGTTTTATTGGCAGAAAAGAACTTGGACTTGTGGGCCTGCTGCTTTGAGAATAGTTTTGCATAAGCTAAAAATTAAAAAAACAGAAGAGCATCTTGCCAGATTATTGGATACAACCAGGTTAGATGGAACTAAAAACAAGGCTTTTGCTAAAGTCGCGAGGCATTACAATCTGCGCCATGTAATCAGGAGTAATTCCTCTCTAAATGAAGTTTTTGATTTAATGCAGGATCGTTTTAAGGTGATTGTTGCTTATTTCTGTCCCATAAATAACTGCGGGCATTATGCTGTTGTTAATAAAATAGGCAGAGATTATATTCATTTGCTTGATCCATCTTTAGGACCTAAAATAAAATACAAAAAAAGTTATTTCATCAGTCTTTGGTACAGCGAATATGAAAAAGACAAGAGATGGTTTATTGCTTTCAAACGCAGAGGAAAGCTTTAAAATTAATTTCTAAAAAATTATTTTGAGAAACTGATTATGTCAGAGGCCAAAAATTATTTCTCTTGTTTTTAATCCTAATTCATAATGTGATTTTAATGGATTATCTCTTCCTTCAAAATTATTGGGCATGCCCTCAAAGCCGTCTCGATAAGCCATGAACCATCTAGAATAGTTTAAGGTGGGGTCATTTCTAAACTTGGGATATAATTCTCTAAAGCATCCATCAGCGTCTATTACTCCATTTCTAAGTTCTGCCAGCTCTCTTATTTTTTCCTTTTTTCTTTCTTCCTCTGTTTCTTTGTGTTTTTTTAAATTCATATTTATTTATTGAAACGCAAATATTTTAAAGTTAACTTTTTAGATCACAATCACAATTCCTCACCTAAAGCTTTAAGAACTCAGAATTTCTAAAAATAAGCATGTTAGATTCAGATAGAGTCAGAGGCTGCAGTTAATCTTTCTTAGTTTGTTCTATTAAACTTTATTTGAAGTATTGAAATATAAATGGCATGGATTTGGAGCAAAAAAACAGGAGCTGGAAATAAGCCTAGAGCTTACCTTTCATTAGATGCATTTCCAAAAATACAAGGTTATAACTTTGCTGACGATTTTAATGCTAGAGATTTTTTAAAGCAGTACAAAAATATGGGATTTCAAGGATCTAATTTGGGGATTGCAATGGAAATTCTAAATGAAATGCTAAAAAACAAGATTCCAATTTATCTGTCATTTACAGGGAACATGATCTCCTCGGGGAATAGAGAATTAATAACATATTTGGTTAAAAATAATTTAATCAAAGGTATAGTCACTACAGCTTCTTCAGTAGAGGAGGACATAATAAAATGCATAAGGCCTTTTTATTTGGGGGCTTTTGACATAAAAGGCTCTTATTTGTTGGAAAATACTATAGGAAGAATAGGAAACATCTTTGTCTCTAATTCGCTTTATGTAAAGTTTGAGCAGTTTGTCCAGCCAATATTGGAAGAGCTTTATGCTGAGCAGAAAAAAACTGGAAAGATTTTCACT
>Ga0209541_10004427_pt1 | contig 24913 bp, 34 predicted proteins | sample RifCSPlowO2_01_FD_184027 | JGI IMG/M metagenome (GOLD analysis project Ga0209541, IMG submission 184027) | Groundwater microbial communities from Rifle, Colorado - Rifle CSP2_plank lowO2_0.1 (SPAdes) (version 2) | ecosystem: Environmental > Aquatic > Deep subsurface > Groundwater | place... | reverse complement strand
CTATTAAAGACTATTTAAAACAAAATGTTCGTTATAGAAAAGCTCTTGAAATAAAACATAAAACATATGGTTATTGGTTTGTGAAGGGTGTTATTTCAAAGAATAAACCAATTTTATCATTTTTATATGCTTTCATTAAGCATCCCATAAGTGGGGTAGCTTGGTTACCTTTATACAGTTATGGAAAGATCATGGCAATAGGTAACACACAGAAAGAAGGAGTTTGGGAGATTTCGAATACCACAAAATGAAAATATTGCTAAATCCATCTTACGAAGATAGTGAATCGGTAAGGATGTTGTTTTTTAAGAATGATATTTTGCGAGAGTTAGGTTCAAATACAGATTATAAACTATTGGATTTAGGATGTTCCCAATTAGATTTTTTAAATGTTCCTAATATTGAGGCATTCGGATTGGATATAAATCATTCCAAGTATTATGATAATAAACATTTTAAATTATGCAATCTTGATATTCAAAAAATACCTTTTAAAGATAACACTTTTGATTTTATAATAGCCGGAGAAATACTTGAACATGTAAAAAGGCCTTTTGAGTTGATAGAAGAGTTATCAAGGGTATTAAAAAAGGAGGGTTTTTTATATTTGTCAACACCAAACCCATATTACTATTTAGAGATATTAAAAGAGTTGTTAGGGTTAAAAATAATTGATGATAATGACCATCTTAATCTTTTTTCAAAGATTCATCTTATCTCTTATTGTGAGAAACAAAGATTAAAATTACTTGAACACAGAAGATACAAATTTTGGGTCCCATTTGTTAAGTTTATGATCTTATCAATCCATACACCTAGCTTACTAAATTATCAGAATATATATAAATTTGTTAAAAAATGAAAATACTTTTTTTTGTTAAACACTATTTTGAATGTGGCGGGATTCAGGAGAACATTTACAACATCTCAAATTATTTAATTAAAAATCATGAAGTGGCTATAACTACTTCAAAGATAAACAAAGAACATATACATTTTTCAAAAAAAATAATATACCTTCCACATAATAGAGTAGATTTAAACAAATATGATGTAGTATTAATAGAAAATTTTGATATGCTTCCACATATAATGTTTTTAATAAAAATAATGATTAATAATCTATATAAAGGAGGTAACTATAAAATCATACTGGTACCTCACGGAGGTTATACTATAGAATGGTATACATTTCCTTTTATAAACAGGATAATAAAAAAGACTTATCATAAAACTCTAGGAAGATTTTTCATCAACAAGTTTGTAAACAAAATCGTGGCATGTTCCAATTGGGAAAAAGATGCCTTGATCGGTAATGGGGTAAAAGATGAAATAATCATTATAAGAAATGGCATTGATAAAAAATACATATCAAAACACAGGGGAAAACATTATTTCGTATTTGTTGGTCGAATAGATCCAATTAAGAATATCGAAGAAATAATCTACACATTCAAAAAGATATGCTCATATAGATTTTTTTGTGATTATAAACTAATGATTGTTGGAGATTATAAGAAAAATACATATTACTATAATAAACTTAAAAGTATTATAATCGAAAATAATTTGTTAGATAAGATAATATTTCTTGGGAAGAAAGTTGGAAATGAAAAATTTAATATCATTTCTGAAGCTAAATGTTTATTTTGTTTATCAAAAATTGAGAACGATCCTCTTGTTGTAAAAGAATCACTTTCAGTTAGTACTAAAGTTTTAATAAATACTAATGGTGGTTTAAAAGATTACGAATATGAGAACAATGTATTTGTAAAATATGAAAATGACATTAATCCAACCGAGTTTTATAAATTTCTGAAGAAAAAATTCAATAATAAATTGAAGATAAATTTGTTAACATGGGAAGAGGTTGCTGAAAAATATGAAACAGTTTTTTAGAACTTATTGGCCTTTTATCGTTTTCTTATTTATTAGTAGTTTTCTCAGCTTTATTTGGTTAAGTCAATCTCAAGGGGTATTTGGTACAGATACAGTATTTAGCCTCTATAGACATTCAAATTTTATAGAAAATTCGTGGTATACCTTTGATATTAACTCTTCTTGGGGAGGCTTTTCAAATTCATTTTCAAGAATATTTTTAATGTTATTTGAATCATTAGTTCAAAACAATTATATTATTCAGCTCATAATATTCTTTTTTTTGATATTTTCTGCATTGTTGTGGTCTTATTTATTCTCTTCGATATTTATTAAAGATCACAAAAAGTTAGTTTTATTTTGTTCTTTAATATACACATTCGGGCCATTTCAGTATTACTATATTTGGAAAGATCAAACAGGATTTCAATGGTTTCTTGCATTTTTACCAGCCTTTCTATACTCTGTTTATAATTTATTTTACAAAAAAAATAATAAATATTTATTAACCATCTGGACAATTTCAATAATCTATGGCGTAGCCGCTTCCACAGTTTTTATTGTTATCTCATTTATTTGTATGATACTACTCTTAATTCCATTAATAATCAATGAAAAAAAGAGGACACCTATAATGCTCAAGTTTATTTTAATATTACTTATTTTTTCCTGGATACTTATACCTCAACTATTATCTATTAATGATAATTTACTCGCTTCTGTATTAAATACAAATCCATCCCGGGATTTTATTTTTAATTCTCAATGGAGTACATTTGATAATTTATTTTTTCAAACTGCATACAAAATCCTTTATACTCCTTATTTAAATGAAAACTTTTCTGTAAATTCTGATGCGTTTTATTACAAAGATAATTTATTTTTTAAATTAATTTCTATAACTTTTTTAGTTATATTGCTATTAGGATTATTATTTCTGAATAAAAATGATTCTGCGTATTTACCTTATCGTTATCTTTTCTTAGTTTATCTATTTTTTTTGATGATTTCTTCAAATCTATTTCTCATAACAAAGGCTAATTTAATTAATCAAATCCCGTTTTTGGTTGCATTAAGGAATTCATTTAATAAGTTTGCAATTCCCATTGGTTTAGTTGTAAGTCTATTGTTAGGAATATCTTTGAATAAACTTTTAGCTAATAGATTAAATAAACATTTTTTTAATTTTATCTTAGTTGTTTTTCTTATAGCATGGTCATATCCTTTTTTTGTTTCTTCTCCAATATTTCGCGGAAATATGAGCCACCCCTCTTATTATATTGCGATTCCCAAAGATTACTTTGAATTTGCAAATTCGCCGCTTAACGAAGCGACTTATCCCCAAAAAATAATCTATTTACCATTTTTGTACTATAATGTTGGTACTTTCAATTGGATAAGGATGGATGGTGATACTCCTATAAGGTACTTTACATCTAATTCTGTCTTGACACTTAAAAAAGGTAATGAACAATTAACGTATGTAATTGAAGCATTTAATGATAATCTGCTAAAAAGAAATTATTCTGAATTAACTAAGATGTTAGATTTGTATGGTGTAAATTATATTATAATTGACAATAATCAAGATTGGATATTAAGGGAATCTCTTTATAAAACTAACAAAATAATCCCTTCAAGGGAAGATTACAAAAATTTATCAGACCATTTGGAAGGGATTTACCCTAAAAATGATTTTGGAAATATTACAGTATTTTCAATTTCAGATAGAGATTCTAATATTCGAATTTTTGGGGAAAATAATTATAAAGTGTATAAAGTTTTAGGTGGATCTCCGACTAGATATATAATATTTATTGAGGGCATATCTAAAGATGTAACGCTTAACTTAGATCAAACGTTTAACACTAATTGGAACATTTACCTTAGAAATCAAAATTTTATTAATATACTTTTTATTGATTCTCTGGTAGAAAATAAAATCTTTCAAAATTTTTCAAACTCATGGACAATCGATTCGGAGTACATTAAATCGCACTACTCAAAAGAATATTACAAAGAAAATCCTGATGGAAGTATAGATATAGAGTTAACTCTTTATTTTAAGCCCCAATCATACTTTTACATAAGTTTAATAATTTCGGGTGCAACTTTAATTATATGTATTGTTTGCCTCATCTATGACTGGAGAAAAGAAAAAGAGCAAGAGCCCAAATCCAAGTAGACCAAATACTTGTTAAATCAAAATGCCGCATATAAAAAATAAAGCAGTAATATACATGTTTGCAATAATCTTAATAATAGTAGTAATTCTTATATTTAGCAGAATTTCAAATAACTACAACTCAAAACTTTCTGAAATATATTTGCTTGATAAAGAAGATCTCATAAATGATGGTGGCTTTGAAAATTTTAATCAAACTGTTGAAGATTGTTGTACCACTCATGAAAAAAGAAATGAAGGTGCGGTTTTCGTATCAAGGTCAAGTGTATCATTTGGAGGAAAATATTCTTTAAATTTAACCTCTTCCAATCATTGTGCTTGTATAAACAAGGTTCTTAGAGAATTCAATATTGATCAGAAATATGTTGTTTCTTTTTACTATAAAGGAGACAACCCACGTATATGTATTTTTATTGAAATTGAAAGAGTTTGTTTAGTTGGTGATAGAATCCCCTTTTCTACGGGTTGGAAAAGATACTCTAAGATTTTCAATTCTATAAATTATTCAACTAATGCAGAGGTTTATCTATATACCGATTCAACAGGAAGAACTTATACAAACCTCTATGATGACCTGCAAGTGCACAAGCTGATGCCAATGAACAGCAAAGGCCCATTCAACGAAAATGAAACGTACATCATAAAAACAAAGGCGGACAACAATGTTAACGGAGAGATGATAAGCGATGTTGTTGATGGGGAAGCATATTTCATGGTGAAAGGCGAGCCAATAGTGACAATAAAGTTTCCATGGACTGAAGTTGTTATTATAATGTTGATGCTGTTCGTAATAATAAGGCTATTGTTCAAGAAGCAGATAAGTGAGTTTGAGCGTGAAATAGCAGGCGAGGCAAAAGATATTGCAAGGGACATAAGGAATGAAATCAAGGATATAAAAGAGAGCCTAAGCGAAAAGGACTCGGGCAACGATACACATGAAAAAGAAGAGCCAGAAAACATACAGAAAACCACAGCAGAAAAAGACTGATGAAAATTCCCCTCCAGGGTTTACCCCACAGCTTGCTGCGAAACGAACGAATTGGGTGGTGGAAGGTTCATTTTATTTTTTCTATTTCTCTTTTGAGAGTTGGCAAATCTTTTTTTACTATATTCCACACCCTATCCATATTCACTCCAAAATATGCATGGCTTAATATATCCCTAAGTCCCGCTATATCTTTCCATGGAATTTTAGGATGTTTTTCTCTAAAAGAAGATGGTATATTTTTAACAGCCTCTCCAATTATTTCTAATTGCCTTATTACTGCACTTTGTCTCAATGTATCTTTAGAGAATTTTTCTTTATTTAGCCCTCTTGTAAAATCCCCTATATTTTTTATGCCTCCTGAAATATCTTCTATAAATAATCCTATATCCCTTTTCATATGATTCTAATCTCTTCCTTTAAAATCCTGTCTTTTAGCCTAGGTTTTATTGCACTATACTCAACCAAATCTACTTTTCTTTTTAATGCCTCTTCTAATAACCTATTTAGTCTTATAAAACCTAACAGGCTCATATTTTTATTTTTAATATCTACAACAATATCAATATCACTGGTTCTTTTCTGTTCACCCCTAGAATAACTGCCAAAGATTCCCGCCATGCCTACATGGTATTTATTTAATATCTTTATTATTTTTGGCCTAATCTTTTTAATTTCCTTATCTGCTTTTACAATCTTTTTAATTAATAGTCGCTCATCAGCAGCATTTTCTTTTTTTTGGAGTTCTAGTTTAGACATATTATGCCCTAAATATACCCTTTTTTTTGCAATTTTAGCGCCCCTTCTTATAGAAACCACCCTATAATAATATACCTTCTCATTAATTCTTCTGCTCTCAGTGTAGACCATACTTATCTTATGTCTACATTGTTTATAAATCTTTCTATGTAGACACAAACATACAGACATAAAATTCATAATCGTCTCGGTTCAAATCCGAGCCGTGGCGGTTTTTTTTTCTTTATAAAAAACATCATATCCTACCCAAAATTATTGCAAGTCTGGGTTGCATAAAGGACTTTCCGTAGTTTAAAATTTAACATTCATTAGGAGGTTAAAAAATAAACTAAGAATAAGGCAAATAACTCTCTGGCATCCACACATATTTATACTCTTTTTGTATTAATACAAATTCTACATTTCTTATAATGTCAGAAAACTTTTCTCTAATCTTTTCCATAATCTTATTATAATATTTATAACTATCTACTTCAAACTCTAATTCCAATTGCCATGATCCAATTCCTCGAATATATATCAGATGAATTAGAAAGAGATTTTTACCAATTAAAACATGATGACCCAATAAAGAAAGCAATGATAAGGGCAATCCAAGACTTAAGAGAAAACGCATTTGCTGGCATTCAAGTTCCAAAGAGGCTTATACCTAAGGAGTATGTCCAAAAATACGGAATAAAGAACTTATGGAAATATTGTCTGCTATGACAGAAAACAGGGATTAAAAAAAAGGAAGCAATGGAAAAGCTGGTTAAAATAGTCAAGAAGGATGGGAAGCATGTTGTGTAATATTGTTCGTAATGTGCGCAGTTTCAAGGATTCAGTCCAATTTATAGAAGAATTTGAATTATAACAGGAAATTTTGTTGAATATGTTTAGCCGAACATCTAATCAGTCTTTTTTGCGTCTTGCCTTGCGTAGAATTCTGCAACTGTTTCGTTAAGCCTTGGCACATCATCATTTTTTTTAACCCTTTCAAGCAAATCAACATGAATTACATCTACGACTTCTCTGCCTCCAAAACTTGGATATTCATCACACTGCCCGCCATGCTTTCCATGGAATTTTGCGGCTGCAAAGCCATATTTCATGAAAATGCCTTTCCATCTATGGGCATCAGTTGTTCTTATATGATAAACCTTGCCATCTTTTGCCTGTATGAAGAATTCACGGCCATTGCCTCTATGCTCAATTACATTCTGAACTGTGCCTTCCATTTCCGGCATGGACATTCCATATACATTTTCTGTCATGCTTGGCTGCCTGTCCCACTTTTTTATTGAAGAGTATACTCCAAGAACAGTTGAAGCAGCTACAATCCCTGCCAATGCGATTTTTTCCAGCTTGTTCATGTTTAAACACTTGCTGCACTGCTTTATAAATTTTTCTATATATAATCACTTAAAGGTAGTTATAACAATATTAATATACCCTTCTCACCAGATTCATAAAATGGAATTAAGCACTCTCTTGTCTTGCGCATTAAAACATATTATATTGCCAGAAGACGAAATCAGGGATCTTATAGCAAGGGCTCAGAACAATGATGTCAATGCCAAAAACAAGATCATAGAATCAAACATAAAGGTCATAGTAAAGATTGCGAAAAAGCATGCAAAAAATGGAAACATCGAGGACCTTGTCAGCGAAGGGGTTATCGGGGCTACAAGGGCAATATACAAGTTTGAATTGTCTCGCACGACTAAGTTCATAACTTATGCGGACTATTGGATAGAGCAGGAAATTAAAAGGTATGCAAGAGGCGATGAAACAGTAAGGGCCAAGCCACACAGGTACGAAGCTATTGACAGAATAGACAAGATTATAGCAAGGTATTTTGCCAAGAATGGAAAAGATCCATCGCCAAAGTACATAGCTTACATTCTTAGAAGAAAAACAGGAAAGAAGAAATACGATGAAGCTTATGTTGAAAGAGCCCTGAAATACAGGTTCCAAGTTTTTTATATAGAAGATCATTTAGCCCTGGACAAGAACAAGGAATTACCAGATGAATCATCAGATTCTCCTGAAGATTTGGTTGTGAGGTCAAATTTGAACAATGTTATGTATGGTGCCATGCAAAAACTAAATTTGTCTGAACTGGATGTTTTATTGAAGAGGTATGGCTTGTTTGGTTTCGAGCCAAGAACATTTGAAGCAATAGGAAACGAAAGGCATAGGACAAGGGAAAGGATGAGGCAGATAGAAGTAAAGGCACTATCTAAGCTCAGGGCTGCGATGAAAAAAATACCCCCTGGCTAAAATTATTTATCAAAAAACCCACCCCCATCATAAAATTCATTCAACGAAACTTTTTTAAATCTATAATCATGGTTTTATGCCATGAAGGAATTGAAGGATTCTCTTGGAGACAGCAATCTTACCATAGGGGCTGAAAGCACTTTGAAGAAGCTTAGAAAAGGAAGTTTGAAGACCATATTTCTGGCCAAGAACTGCCCCAGGGAAATAAAATCAGAGATAAAGCATTGCGCAAAAATAGGCAAGGTAAACGTTTTTGACCTTGACATAAACAATGAAGATCTGGGGGTAATCTGCAAGAAACCCTTTTCTATAAGCGTTTTGAGCTGTTAAGATGGATTTTGTTTACGACAAAGAAGCCATAGGTTGCATAAACCTTTTTGAGAATCTAGCCAAGATAAAAGTCAAGGACTGCTATAAGTCAGAAAAGGACATGGTCTTTATAGTTGATTCTGTTTACATGAGCCGTGCAATAGGAAAGAATGGCTCAAATGTCAAGAAGCTTTCACATTTATTGAGGAAAAGCATAAGAATAATAGAATTCAGCAGTGACGTTCTTAAATTCATAAGCAATATAATATCCCCTGTTGATGGCAAGGTTTATAAAGAGTCGGAAGGAGTAGTTGCAATAAAACTGTCCAATAGCAAGGACAAGGGAATTGTTATTGGGCGGGACAAAAAAAACATAACCATGATGCAAGCAATAGTTTCAAGGTACTTCGATATCAAAGTAAAAGTGGTTTGAAATGGGAAACAAGTCAAAGGGCCTTTTCAGCGGAAAGAAATTAAAGGACAAGAGAAAAAGGTTTAGATGGAAGTATCCATGGTTCAAGAGGCGCATGCTCAAGCTCAAGCAGAGGTCAGACCCGCTAGGTGGTGCGCACCAGGCAAGGGCAATAGTTCTCGAAAAAGTCCAGAAGGAAGCAAAGCAGCCAAACAGCGCGATGAGAAAATGTGTGAAAACGCAGATCATTAAGAATGGCAAGCAGGTAACAGCTTTCGTTCCAGGATATAATGCTATAAAACTCATAAATGAGCATGATGAAGTCATAATAGAATCAATAGGCGGCACAAAAGGCAGAGCAAAAGGTGACATTCCTGGCATTAGGTTCCAGGTAATAAAGGTCAATGACCAGAGCCTTAATGCATTGCTGAAGGGGAAGATAGAAAAGGGAAGAAGATGAACATAAAGTTGTTTGACAAGTGGGACATATCAGGCATTGTTGTTAGTGACATGGGCATTAAGGATTATGTTAACTTAAGGCCTTTCTTGGTTCCTAAGAATTGTGGTAGGTATGCCCATTTAAGGTTCCACAAGAACAAGGCATCAATAGTTGAAAGGTTGATGAACAAGCTCATGGTTCCAGGCCACAGGGGAAAATCTCACAAGATAAGCTCTGGCCATTGCTGCGGCAAAGGCGCTCATGTTTATAATGTAGTAAAGAAAGCATTCTTGATTATAGAACAGAAAACAAAGAAAAATCCAATAGAGGTTTTTATACACGCTCTTGAAAATGCTTCCCCTAGGGAGGAGATAACAACAATAGAATATGGCGGGGCTAGATATCCGCAGTCAGTTGAATGTGCACCTCAAAGAAGAATAGACCTTGCATTGAGGTTCATGACACAAGGTGCTTATGCTGCATCTTTTAGGAAAAGAATAAGCATAGAGGAATCTTTGGCAAATGAGATAATAAATGCCTACAACTCAGACAACAAGAGCAATGCAATAGCAAAAAAATTAGAGATTGAAAGGCAGGCTGATGCTTCCAGGTAAGGATTCTTCTTTGTATATTATTCTCCTTGAATTTCTTCTTGATCTCCTCTTGATCTCCTTATGGCTTCTTTTGATGGCATCCTAAAAACCCTGTACAAGCAGTCAGGGCAGTAAGCCCGTTCTTCATGCCTATAACTTTCGCCATAAAAAATCAGCATAACACCATTTAATCCAACGAGTTTTGTTTTGCCATCATTGGGGCATACAGTAACGTGCTCATAAACCGCAAACTCTAATTTTATGTTGCATGGCCTAAACCTGTGTGTTTTTTTTGGTATCTTCTCTGTTAAAAACGTAGGCTCATACAGGCCATGGTATTTTTTAATGGCCTTGTCCAGTGATTTTTTATCAGGATAAAAGGACTCTTTGATATTTCCACAATTCTGTTCAAGAAACACAAAATATCCAGGACGTTTTAAGATGTAATTCTCTAGGTTTCTTTCAAGATGTTCCCTAATTTTTCTAAGAACTGCTGCATCAACCATAATGTTGTTGTCCATAAGAACTATAAAAATATTTGCGTTATTTGGTAAGTGGTGGGCCCAGAGTGATTCGAACACTCGACCTTCTCGGTGTAAACGAGATGTCATGCCTCTAGACCATGGGCCCTCATTGTTTGGCATAAAAGCCAGTCTTAAAAGTCTTTCTATGATTACAGTAGTTCCGAAGGTGCTTGATTCTGGCAACCAAAAATATTTAAATTAAATATTGATTCACTTATAAACTATGGAACTTTGGTTTTTAATTATATAAATCTAAAATATAAATATTTATAACCAACAATACAGCTAAGACCATATGCCTGAAATTGAAGATATAAGCGTAACTTACCAATTGGTGGACAGAAAACCAGTCTCTGCTTATATTGATATGCCTGTTGATAAGGCAATATCTGCATTGGATATTTTGGGTTACAACGCAATTTCTTTGGAGCAAGCTGCTAGCGTAAGGATGAAATGCGGCAAAGATTCATTTGCATCAAACAGGCATAGGTAAGAGAAGGCATTATACATTTACCAGAAAAGAAGGATAATAAATCAAATCCAAAGTATTTAAGATTTTTAACTGCAACATCGCCAATAGTCAATGCAGCAAAAGACACAAGAATCAGAAATAGGTGCACAGAGCCGTTTTACCTAAACAAAGAAGATCTTGAATGTGCCTTAAGCGATTCTATTCAGATTACCGAAAGGCATACCAAATGGATAATTCCAACAAATTCTTTTGGAGACGATGAATTGCTGTCATTTTGTTTCGGCAGGCATGCAAAATCTTATGGTCTATTTTTAAGGGATCTCGGAATTTCTAAAGTAATACCTTGTGACTTTGACAACGCAGTTATATTCCATGCTCCGCATAAACCATTTGCAAAGAATATGGTGTTTATTGGCCTTGATGAAGTTATTGCTGAAAATGCAAAAGATGGAGTCCGTTTATTCTCTGATTATATATTACGTGGTGATTTGTTGGCAGGATATTCGAACCATTTATGATAAATTATAACCTAAATCACCGAAATGTTTAATAATGACTTTTGTCGCTAGTAACATGTAAAAAGTGGTGTATTATGATTAAGAACATAACAAAATTCCTTAATAATCTGTTTTCTAGTGTATTTGGAAAGAAAAAAAACATAAAGCTAGGCTTGTATGGACCTCCAAATAGTGGTAAAAGCACTCTCGCAAACCGCATAAGCAAGGACTGGCTTGGCGAGGAAATGTCAAAGGTTTCAAAGATACCACATGAAACAAGGGATATAGTTGTGAAGGAAAAGATAGAGGTAAAGTCAAAAGGCAAATCCATGATTTTCAATCTGATTGACACTCCAGGCATAGCAACAAAGATAGATTACGAAGATTTTTTGAAGTTCAACATGAACAAGAAAGAGGCAAAGCAAAGGGCTAAAGAAGCAACAAAGGGCGTTATAGAATCAATAAAATGGCTTGATTCAATGGACTGCGTTCTAGTGGTTCTTGACTCAACAATAAATCCATATTCCCAGGTCAACATAACCATAATAGGAAATCTTGCTGCTCGCGATATTCCTGTTCTGGTTGTTGCAAACAAGGTAGATATAAAGAAATCAAATGTAAGGAAGGTCGAGGATGCTTTCCCACAATACGATGTAGTGGGCATATCAGCAGAATAGGGGCATAACATGGAGGATTTGTACAATGCATTATTCAAGATCGTCAAATAAAAAAGGGGTTGTGAAAAGATGATAACACTGCAGTTTGTCCCATACAATGAGTTAAGCAAGCTCACTCCTGTCGGCAGGATTAAGAAAATACTTGACATAGCAAAGGAAAATAAAATAGTTCTTGTTGAAGGCCGCTTGAAGCCAGAAGAGGAAGCCAGCCTTATACAAAGGACTATGGAAGAGGTAAGCAAGGAATTTAAGGGCATTGAGCTCTGCACTATATACCCTGAAAGCAAGAATGGAGACGCTTTTGAAAAAATAAAGTCAAAGATGATAAACATGATAGTTGGCGACAGGCGAGGCCTTACTGTAATCGGCCCTGCCACGATAGTAAAGGACATAAAACGCGACCCCAATAAGATATTGTTGTTTACTAACAACCTAGGAAAGAAGAAAAGGAGGAAGTAATGCCACACCAGTGCGTAAGGTGCAACAAGCTGTATGCAGATGGCAGTGAAAACATTCTGAAGGGCTGCGAATGCGGCGGGAAGTTCTTCTTTTTTATAAAGCAAAAGAGCATAGACGAGGCAAAGGAGATAACCCAAAACCTGACTGAAGAAGACAAAAAGCAAATCGAAGAGGATGTTCTTGACATAATAGGTGTTCGTGATGACGATGCCCCAGTAATACTTGATCTTGAGTCAATAAGGGTTCTTGAGCCAGGGAAATATGAGCTGGACTTGGTTGAAATATTCAAGGGCAAGCCATTGGTCTACAGGGTAGAGGAAGGCAAGTACATAATAGACATAGCATCATCATTCAAGGTTGACAAGGAAAAGAAGTAATGCAATATATTCAATTTAAATTGATAATGTTTAAAAGTGTCTTAGGCATAAGGTTTTAGCATGAGGTACAAGTATCGTGTCAGGCTTTTCTATTCCATAATTTTTCTTTTGGTAGGACTTGTTCTCGGCTACAAGCTTGCAGGTTATGGCATTGACTTGAACATATCTGATATAAAAAATATTTTTAATGCCAATCCTGATATCGTTTCTAATCCCCAGCAGGATAAACCAGGAATAAAAAGCACAGAGCAAAAAATCATAGGCATACTCTTGCCAAAATCGGAAGAAAACATAAAGAGTGCCATAGGACTTGCTCTTATGCAGATAAATGCTGAAAACAATGAAAATATTAGTGTAATCTACGAACGTGGCGAATGCTCTCCTGTTGACATAAAGCGGGCCTTTGATGACATGAAACTTAAGAACATAAATTATGCTTATGCAGCAGTATGCAATGAGGTGTTTGGCAACATAGCAATAAATGCAATTGAAAGCAAGATAATTACTTTAGTTCCCTCATTTAGAAATGACTTGGTAGATAATTTCAGTGGCATGATAAAGATAAAAATATACAGCAACCTCACACAGGAGTCAAACAGGTTTATAATGGCTTACAAAGCATTGTACAAGAGAACACCAGACACGCATGATGGCATTTCATACGATGCCATAAACATAATTAGGATGATGATGAATGACAACAAAGTAATTGGCTACAATGGGGTTCTCGGCGTTGCAGACATAACGAAGGAAGAAAACCCTTATTTGTTGATGACAAATTAGAAGGTTTCTTGCCAATTGTCGTTTATGTACCTTGCATTGGCATAGGATTCTTTCAGGTTTTTCATCTGTTCAAAAAAATAGCCAACATGTTCAAGAAAGCTGCTTCTTGCTTTCAGCCTTTCAACGATGTCCTTATAGCAACTGCAAACCCCCTCTGCATCATAAGGGTTTATATTGTTCTTTCTAAGGTGGCTGTAAAACTCCCTTGTTCTCCTGCTAAGGTCCATGCCACTTCTTATCTCATCAAATGTTTCCATGGCTATTTAAACATAAGCAAAAATTATAAAACTTTTTATGTTTTAAAATCTTCCATAATGCATCGAATTTCTTCAATTGTTTTTGCTTTCGATAGCTTAAACCTTAGCATGCTGCTGTTTCTCATCCCCTTTGTGAAGCTCTGCGCATGGAATATAATGTTTTTTAGCTGCACCCCATGCTTCTTTGCAAGCCCTAGGTAAGAAAAAAGATCATTTAGCCTTTCTATATCGCTTTGCTTGGAATATTTGCCTGTTGCATTAAATTCAGCTATCTGCCTAAAAATATAAGGGTTGCCTATTGCTCCACGCCCAATCATCACATAATCGCATTTAGTTTCATTTTTCATCCTTTCATAATCTTCAACGCTTCTCACATCACCATTCCCAGTCACAGGTATTCCTGCATTTTCCTTCACTTTCTTTATCCATGGCCAATCTGCTTTTCCAGTATATCCTTGCTTCTGGGTTCTTGCATGTATTGTTATCATGGAAGCACCTGCTTCCTCACATATTTTCGCTGTTTTTATGACATTTATGCTGCTTTTGTCTATTCCAAGCCTTAGTTTGCAAGTTATTGGCATTGAGACTGCTGATGACAATGCAGAAACTATTTCCTTTATCTTGTTTGGCCTTTCAAGCAGGGCAGATCCAGAGCCTTGTTTGATTATCTTGCTATGGGGACAACCAAGGTTCAAGTCAATTATTTCACATTTGTCTTCCAGATATTCTGCAGATTTTACAAAGCATTCAATGTTTTGCCCAAACAATTGTACAGCACGAGGCTTTTCATCAGGAACAACATCTATCATCAACAAAGTTGCCTTGTTCATCCTTGCTAATGCATTTGCAGACACCATTTCAGTGAAAGCAAGCCCTGCTCCGTATTTTCTGCACAGTAATCTAAATGCAACATCAGTTACATCTGCCATCGGCGCCAGCATTGCATCAGATTTTAGCTTCGGAAATTTCATTTTATGCTTTTGATGAAAAGGATTATATATAAATTTAATTCTACATTGTCTATGGATAAATGGGTTTTTAGGTTTGTTGGGTTCATTTTGTTTTTTCTTGGAATAATCTTGTTGTCAAGTGATTTTGAAATTACTAGGGCCATCGATTCTATCGTAGTGCGTAAGCATCTTGCATATGTTCTCTTGTAGCTCTATTAACTACCCCAACAGTACCTTCAGCAAGAGATTTGGTTGCTCCAAACATATCTCCCGTTGGTTCTCCTCTACCAGCATATATTTCTAGAGTAGAAAACCCTCTTGCGATTTCAGAGGCTGATTTCACCAAAGAATTCATTAATAAGTTGCATTGGCTCGCTTGCAACCTTGACATTCCATTCAGGCGGGAAGAACTTTTTGAACTTTTCCATGGTATACCTGCCGTCCATGAACACTATTATCCCCCTGTCAGTTTCGCTTCTTATGCACCTTCCTGCATTTTGTATGCAAGTTATCAGTGCAGGGAAATAATACCCATAGTCCCAGCCATTCTTGAATTTCTTTTCATAATACCTTATGGTTTCCATTATCTCAAGGTCTGGCTTTGCTAGCGGAATCCCAACAACTACAACAGCTTTCAAGTAATCCCCTGGCAGGTCTATGCTCTCTCCAAAAGACCCCGAGGAGCATGCAAACAGCACAGCCCCAGTATCCTTATATTTCTTGAATTTCTCTATTATTCCTTCTTTTTCCTGTTTTGAAAGCTTAGGATATTCCCTAAATATAGTCTTTTCGCACTGCTTGTTGAAATACTGGTAGGTTATCTCAAGCAGCTTGTAGCTAGGAAAAAATACTATGGAATTCCCAGGCACCTTGTTTGTTATGCCTGCTGCTGCTGAAGCTATCTTCATGTACATCTCTGCATCCCTATGCGTGTACTTAGTGGTTATGCCAGGCATTATTATGTTGAGCCTGTTGTTTTTCGGGAAAGGGTCCTTGTACTCTTTTAGTTCTGCTTCGAATCCAAAAAGGTCTTTATATATGGGAGTCGGGCTCAAGGTTCCTGACATAACTATTATGTTGCATTCCTTTGCAAGGCTCGTCATGACTATCGATGGGTCAAGGCACCTGTAATGCAGCGTCACATTTGGTTTGTCATTCTTCATAAACCCCCTCTTAAGGATTCTTGCAAATCCCTCATCAGGCCCAACCCAGCTCTGCATGAAGCTTGCCAGCTGCTTTGCATAGCTTCTTTTTTTCTCTTCAAGTATGCTTTCCCCTACAAGCAAAATCTGCCCTGAAAGTTTGTTGTACTCATCTATGTTGTTTATCTCATTGAAGAACTCGTCCATTTTAACAAGCCTTTCTGTTTCATCAATTCCTATTTTACTTCCCATTTCCATGATTACATTCTTGATCTTGTGAATAATGGCAGCTAATTCCTCATCTCCAAAGAATGAAACCTCTTTTGCTGCCTTTTCCAAGGTATATGTTGATATCTGGTTGCTTAGAAGGTCCCTGCACCTTTCAGGTAGGTTATGGCCTTCATCTATTATTACTATCAAGTCCTTTGTTTCAATATTTGCCTTTTTTAATATATTCTCCCTTATAGTGGGGCTTAATACATGGAAATAATCAGCTATTATTACATTTGCTCCACTAGAATGCATAGCTGTAATCTCATGCGGGCATATCACATGTTGTCTGCACATGTTGATTACAGTATCAACCGACAATATTGATTCCTTCATATTTTCAAGTACAAGCTTTGATTCAGCAGACAATGCACCATTCTTCTCATATGTTTTGCTGTAAAAGCTGCAAGTTCCCCTTTCAATGGAATCCCTGCAGAAGTCATAGAACTCTGAGTTAAGCATATCTGTCACGTTTGACATTAGGCACATGTGCCGCTTGCCTATGAAATCAGCTGCTTTTATTTTTATGTTGAATTTTTTCCTTATGTTTTCAAGTGTTTCTATTACTATTCTGTGCTGTGTGTGCTTTGATGTTACGAAGAACACTGTCTTTTTGTTGTCAATCGCGTATTTTAAGGCAGGGCTTAACACTGCTGCTGTCTTGCCTATTCCTGTTGGCGCATGTATTAGCATGTTTTTCCTTGTCTTTATGCATTCCACTATGTCAGAAATGAGCTTGTCCTGCTCTGCCCTCATCTTGTCATGCGGGAAAAGGATGTCCATATGAGAAAATTGTTTTTATGGTTTAAAAGTTTTTGTGCTGTTTTTTTATAATAGTTATTAACTAACAGTTAATAGTAATATAATATATGGAGCTCAAACTACCACCATAGCTCGCTCACAGTCCACAGCAGTATGAATCTGAACTGGAATTTATCCAAAAACAGTGAAAAAAATAATGTTTTTCGATAGGTTTTTAAATTCCAAGCCAAGAAGAATTCTAAAAAGAGGAGCATCATGGTATTGGATCTTAAAAAAGACCTGGAATGCCTTCAGGGCAAAAACGAGTTTAAGAATTACAAGAATGAAAATTCTGATTCTTACTTATGTGCGGCATTTACCATACTTGAGCCATCAAAGAAAAAGAGATGGCAAATCGATTATTATTCTCCAAAAAGCGACAAGATGACTGCCTTCTTGATTGATCCTATTTTTGAAAGAAAGGATTGCAACACTCTCCACAAGGACAATGAGAAGATTCATGAGCTGAACATAGACAACATAGATATTGGCATTGATGATACATTGAACATAGTAACCTCGCTTAAGGACAAGAGCTATAGTAATGAAAAGGTAAGCAAGATAATAGTCATACTCCAGAACATAAACAAGAAGGAAATATGGAACATAACATACCTTACAGAAAGCTTTCATGTGCTTAATGTCCATATAGATGCGCAGTCCGGAGAATTATTAAAGGAAAAATTCGAAAATATACTAAGCTTCAACGCACACTAGTTTCTTGCTGCTCTTCAATCCCCTTAATATCCTTGCACTCTTGTACCTTCTTGAAAACAGCCTTATTACCTCTATGTTTGCCTTGTTGTTCTCTGCCTTAGATTTCACGTAAACTATTGTCCCGTTATCTTTTTCAACAATCTTTGAGTCAGGAGAATTAGGTTTTACTTTTATTTCAATGATTTTCTTCATATGCTTCTTTTAGTCAGCTCTCTTGCTATATAACACGCAACGAACAATATCAGTGCCATGCTAAGAAGTATGTATATTGAATTTGCAAGCATGCTTAGCTCTGTGTTGAAAAGCAATATTTTCTTCACAAGCCCTTCGCTTATCACGAAAGGATTGTATTTTATCATTCCTTTGAAAGTTTCTGGCATTGACTCCAGTGGCAGTATGGTATTTGAGAATAACAGGAATATGCTGCTTACAGATATTGCAGCTAGCGTAGATGTCTCCTCTGTCTTGAACAAATATCCTATAAACATCCCCAATAATATGAAAACGCTGGCTATTGCAAGCACCACCATTGCAAGGTTTAGCGCTATCGGTATTAGCTGGTCTTTCATGAAGTATGATGCCACCAAGAACAATACACCAAGCTGGAAAAGCACTATTATTATGTTCGTTAGGTAAGTCCCTATCATGTAAGTAAGCTCAGATGTAGGGGTTATAAAATTCCTGAAATAAGCCAGGGAGAGTTTTTCCCTTATCACTATCGTTGAAGACAGCAGTACGCTTATGAACATTATTACAAGCACAACCATTGTCGGGAACAAGAAGCTTAAATGTCTTTTTTCCTGAGTTATTGGCTGCACATCTGATTTTATCGGCTCAACTATAAGCCCTGCCTTGGTGACCTTTATGCTGTTTATGTCAAGCACAACATTATTTAGCGATGTTCTTAATGAATTTAAGTCCGACAATATTATGCTTAGCCCCTTTCTTATGTTCGCAATGTCTTCTATGGTTTTTGCCTTTGAGTTTTGCGCATCTATAATCTGTGCATTTAGTGAGTTCACGCTGGTTTCAAGGCTTTCAACAGAATCCTTTAGGTTATTTATAAGCACAAGGCTCAGGTTATATTTGTCAGTAATAGCCTTGATTTTTGCATCAACATCAGTAAAGTTAAAATCAGCCTTGTTTAATGTTAGGTTTATGTTTTTAAGGTCTGTTTCAGCTGTCTGCATCTTCAATGAAGAATCACTGTTGTCAGAGATAATCTTGTTTACAATTGTTATCTTTTCTTCCATTGCCTTCTTTGTCTTTTCAAATATAGAAAGCATGTCTGTTGTCAGGCTTATTCCAAGCTCTGTTGATTTTGAAGCAACCTTTTCAGTTATTGTATTTGTTATCAATGAAGCAAGGTTTGTCCTTGACTGGTCAACAAATATGGTTATTGTATTGTCTTGGTTTCCTATGTTAAGGTCTTTTGGAAATATCACGCATATGTGGTAATCCCCGTATTTTACTCCATTCTTGCAAAGCTCAATGCTGTTTACCTTTGTTACAGAGTATTGCTGGTCCTGCAGTGATGATGTTATCGAGTTCGACAAGTCAGAATATGATTCAGAATATGATGCTATTCTTATGTTGTACAATGATGAGCTGTTGAATGCAAACCCTACAAGAAGTATTATTGCCAATGGCCCCAAGAGCACTATCAGCGCAGATGCCCTAGACCTCGTGAGAAGCTTGAAGTCCTTTTTTATCATTACAAAAAGCTTGACAAATGAAAGCAATGGGTTAAATTGGTGTGATGATGGTTGCTTTGGCTTTTCATCAACCTTTTTCTGCTCTTTTTTTGTTTGTATTTCCTTTTTTGGCTCTTCTTTCTTCACAGTCTCCTGTTTCGTTATGATAGGTTTCTGCTGTTCCTTCTTCCCCTCTTTTTTTCCTATTAAGTCTGTATACTTGTCAAAAAGACCCATTTTTAATGCTTCCTTGTTAGCGCCTCAAACACCTCTTCCAGCGATGGCTTGTTCAACGAAAGCTCTACTATTTTTTCATCCTTTTCTTTTATTAATGCAAGCATCGTCCTCATAGTGGACTCTGGCTTTTCAGAATAAACTATTATCCTGTGCTTCTTGTCAAATATCTTGTTGTGGCCATGCATCGCGAGATGCTTCTTGATCCACTCATAATCCTGGTTTTTAGTTTGTAATGAAAGTTCATAGTTCTTCGAATATTCATCCTTTAAGCTGTCAGGAGACCCTTGTTGTATTATCCTTCCATTGTTTAGTATGGCTATCTTGTTGCATATTAGCTCAATCTCCCCAAGAAGATGCGATGTCATTATTATCGTCGTTCCCTGCTCATCGTTTATCTTCCTTATCAATGCAAGAAGCTCCTTCCTGAGTATCGGGTCTAGGTCTTCTGTGGGCTCGTCTAGTATTAGCACTCTTGGCGAATGCATCAATGCGCATGCAATGTCAAGCCTTCTCTGCATTCCTGTTGAGAGCTGGCTTGCCAGCTTATTCCTTGAATCTATTAGGTCTATCAGGTTAAGAATCTCTGTAATCCTGTCTTTTATGTCTGCATAATTCATGTTGTACATCCTGCCAAAGAATTCCAAATTTTCTTCGACAGTAAGCTTTTGGTAATATGAGCCTGCTTGTGATGCAAAGCCAAAAGTCTGGTTTACTATGCCCTGCATGCTTGAAATCTTCTTGTTGTTGTAAACTATCGTTCCGCTGTTCGTCCTTAAGAAGCCTATTACAAGGTTTAATATCGTGGTTTTTCCGCTTCCGCTTACACCTATTATCCCAAAAATATCCTTGTCTTCTATCTTCATATTTATGCCGTTAAGAACAAGCCTATTTTTGAATTTCTTTACAACATCTTTTAACTCTATCAATGCCTCTGCCATCTCAATATTGTTTTATGAAGGAGCTTATTAAATATTTTTCTTAATTGCTCAATAGTAAAAAAACTATTTAAAGTGGCAAATAATACATTTCTGCAATGGCAACAACAACACTTTGGGTAACTACAATAATAAGTGGTGTCTTGGTATTGATTGCAGGCCACATATCAATAACAATAATATTACAGAAGCTTAAGGATTTTCTAAGCCCTGTTGTCAAGGATGAGAAGGCATTGTCAGCATTGATGACCCTTATGATAATACTTATAGCAGTCCTTGTGTTGAAAGCAGAGGTTGATTTGTTTGCATTGCTCCAGAATGAGACTGTGAATTTAATTAATGTCATTAAGCCTGGCCTGGATGTCATATTAAGCTTGGCAAAATATGTTGGCTACCTTGTTCTGGGCTTCCTTGTGATTCTCGGGCTGAAGTATTACAAATAGAATTGAGTTTAACAACTAATAACTTGGATTGTATTTATAATCGTACTTGCCATCATAGTAACCATTGTCATATCCGACTCTATATCCTTGCCTGAATCCTCGGTTATACACCATGCTGCTGTCATAATACCTTGATGCACGGTATTTTGGATAGTAAGCCTTGTAATAGTAATAGTTGTTTCTTTGTTTGCAGTATGAATCAGAGCATCTCTTGTATACTGCAAGCTTGTTGGTGTTTCCATCATTGTAGGAATACCTTATGTACTTTGCATCAGGGCTGTAGCTTACATCTACTAATGCATATGCATTGCTGATTAACGCAACAAAAAACATGGATACTATGGCCACAAATAAAATTTTCTTTGCCATATGCATTATAAGCAAGAAAGGCTTAATAGCTTTGCGGTGTTTTGCTTTGTGCTGCCATAATGGGCTTGATATTAACCCAAACAGGAATAAAGTTAGAAGGTCTTGTCATACAGACTTTTTTTCCTTGTTTTTGCTAATTTTTTATCAATTTTTCTTTTACTGCCTTCTCTAAAGCCTTTATATATAATTCTGTTTGTAGCTCAATCTCTCTGAATTCGTTAGCTGTCACGAAAGTACCATAATAGTTTATGCCATTTCTTTTTGTCCTTACTTTTTCAAAGAAATTCCAGTCCAGATCCAATTCTGGATGTTTTGTGCAAAGATAGGCAAACAAACCTTGGTGGTTAAGTATTTTCTTGTTATCCAAAAGCACTAATGCATCTGCAAGTTCTCTTAAAGAGTCATAATACAATTTATAGATGACGCACCATTGCAGGCTTCTGGTTTCCAGATTCTTTTTTAACAAATCTGCCGAATCCAAATTTGCTTTGGAGATTTCTATCATTAACTTTATTTTCTCTTTGTTTGCAGCTTCTTGGTCTTTGAATTCCCCTTTAGATTCATATTCATTATATGCTTCTTGCAATGTTCTCTGTTTAGGCATTTAAATTCCCCTTTACAGTATAGCCTTCCGATATGCTTTTAAGCAAACCTTTTTGTATAGATCTTTTGTTTTTATATATAAATAATTGCAGCACTCTGCCAAGCTTTTTCTCATAGAATGCTTGTTGGAACTCTTTTGCATCACCCAATATGAATATATCTATGTCACTGTTTGTATGCCAGTCGGCTCTTGCAAAGCTTCCGAATATGACAACCGTTTTCGCATCCATCTCCATGAGATGATTCAGAAATCCAGTCTTGTAGAATTGCTCTAATGCATACAATTTCTTTTTGTTTTTGTATGATGCGTTTTCAAAATCTGCAATGTAATAAGGCCTCTTTTTTTTTCCTTTTATTTTTTTTATCAATTTTTCATGTAAGAATTTCTTTAGCCATTTGTTCAATTTGTCTCGGCTTATTCTACTTTCTCTTAGAATCTCTTCAAAATGCCAGTGTTTAGAACTTTCATTGAAAAACAATCGTAATATGTTTTCTTCCTTACTCATAGTCCCTTTAAAAGGGACTAAATTTATAAATGTTTCCTAAACATTTTTTTTTCGGATGAAGTTTAAGTAGCAGTAATATACTAGGCATTTAATCCAAACAGGAATAAATCTGCGCCAGCCGAGGTTCGAACTCGGGTCTTAGCGTTGGCAACGCCAAATACTAACCACTATACTACTGGCGCATTAATGTTTTTTAATTGCATTAAGGTCCAATTCTGGCGTTTAAAAAATTTATGGTATTGCAATGTCAAAATCTAAATAGTTTTTTCTTTGGTTATCATGAACCTTGAGCTTATCTCTTCAATGCCAAGCATTGCCTCTATCCTTAAGTTTCCAACAATCATGGTCATCATGGGCTTGCTTTCATTAAGCTCAACCCCAGATATGTTCGCGAACTTGAAAAGCAGCTTGTTTATTTCTTCATTGGAATTAAAAACAACATTTGTCTCAAGTTTCTGGCCGCCAAAAACAACTGTTAATGGCTTGTTTACACCCTCGCATATCACAGATGATATATTCTCGTCCATGAGCAATGGGTCTACCTTTCCAAATCTCAAATAATCCCTGTATATGAAATACTTTACCTTTTCAAAGTATTCGTTTGTAAATTCCACATTGTATCTTTTGCATGCCTTCTCTATTTTTTTCTTTAGTGCATTGTCATCCTTCATCATGTTAACATCTGTTTTCAGCTTTTTTCCAAGAAGCTCTATGGTTTTTGCAAGGACCTTCCCATCAACATGCGGCTCGATAAGATGGTATTTTATTTTTCCTTCCTCTATGCCATAATATGCCCTTGCCAATGCCTGGTTTGATGAAAAAATAACACCATATTCTTGGTTTGGCGCTATCTTTACAAGCAGTTCCTTTTCCTCTTCATGCGGTATTTCTGGAGGCATCGGTATATTCGCTTTAATCTCTTGTTGTTGAACCTCTGCTTTAATATGGGGCATTGGTCTTTCTTCTCTTAAGTTAAGCCTTTGCACAGGCACCTTTATTACTGGCACCCTTATTATGGTTGGTTGTCTTATGCTCCACCTCTGCGCCAAGTTCATTGAAGCCATGCTTTCTTTGCTTCTTTTTGCGTTTATCACAGAAAATAAGAATCGCTTTGCAAAGAAAACCTCTTTTGGAATAGGCTTAGTCTCGAGCATGCCTAAAAGTGATTTAAGGCTCTCTTCCCTTTCATATGCCAGCTCATCCTTTATGAATTTAAGCTCTTCCATATTTTAGAAGCCTACTTTTGGTAGAGGTCTTGGCGGGAAGCTTTCTTCAACAACCATTCTTTCCTTTATGTACTTTTCAAGCAGTATCAAGCCTCTTGCTATGTTTTTGTTCTGGTCAAGAAGGTCATCCAGTCTTTTCATCATTGGCTCATCAGTTCCAGCCCTTATGCTTTTTGCAGCCTCTTCAAACAATGAAACCATAACATCAATTTTCTTCGTAAGCCCATTAATGCTAGAAATCAGTTCTGCTGTCTTGTTTTGTAGTGCTATGTTGTAAGATATTAAATCATTTACTACCTTTTCTTCTCTTGACTTGGTTGCCATTTTTCACCCCTATTTAATGGATGAAGTTACTAAACTAATATAAAAAGATTGTGGTAAAAATACTTTTGCCTCAAAAGTCAGGAGAGTGCCCCCAAAAGTCTAACTTTTGATATACTTATGAGGCAAAGCTTATTTGTCCCAATTCTATTCTGAAAAGTATAAATTGCGAAGCAACAATCTGTCGCATCAGCGACTGCCCGAGCCAAAAAATTTATTTCGTTGAATCGATGTTATATTCCCGAGCGAATGGCCATCAAAGGAACATCTAAGGAATGAGTGAGGCAAGAATTCCGCAGAATTCGCAGAGGTTTTTCTTCCATAGTTTGCGAGCAGAGCGAGCCTAGACTGGATTAAAGTTTAAAGAAAAACTTGAATTTAACGTATGCACTTTTACGAAGTTTTCTGGAGCGCCGGTTTCCCTCGTGGAGCAAAATTTTTGAGGCAACCCACAAAAATTTTGCGGAACAGAGTTGGAAACCAAGCGGAAGAAAATTTGGGAAATGTCCCAAGCTGAGGGACTTTCCGTAAAGTTGCTGTTAAACAAGGGTGAGGAGCGATAGCGACGAAAGCGCAGCGCCCCCAAGCGACCGCAGGGAGCGCAGAGTTTTCTTTGAGTTACAATAAATCCTGCGTTAGTAGACTAGAATTTAAGGGGCACTAACAATTACAGTTAATACACTGATTAGGGACAAAAACATTTTAGTTTAGATTTTCGTTTAGGGGCTCTCTCGTCGCTATAGTTAAAGAAGAAAGGGGCAATCTCAATAGTTGAATCTTCTTTCATATTCTTTGTGAGAAAACCATTCAATAATTATGGCAAGAACAATC
>Ga0209541_10004424_pt1 | contig 24921 bp, 28 predicted proteins | sample RifCSPlowO2_01_FD_184027 | JGI IMG/M metagenome (GOLD analysis project Ga0209541, IMG submission 184027) | Groundwater microbial communities from Rifle, Colorado - Rifle CSP2_plank lowO2_0.1 (SPAdes) (version 2) | ecosystem: Environmental > Aquatic > Deep subsurface > Groundwater | place... | reverse complement strand
AGTTTTAATAATAACACTATATTATTTTATAACCTTAACAAAATTAAACTTAAAATTAAATTATTCATTTATTTTAATCATAAGTGGAACTTCAGGAAATTTAATTGATAGAATTTTTCTAGGTGTCGTAAGAGATTTTATCGATTTTAAGATTTGGCCCATTTTTAATTTAGCCGATTCATACAATGTAATTGGTTTTATTTTATTATTAATATATTTCAATAGAAAGAGTAGCAAATGAAATTTTTATTGTTTTTTGCAAAAAGATTCATAGCAGGGGAAAATTTAGAAGATGCAATACATGTTACAAGAAAATTAAACAAAATAGACATTAAAACTACAATAGATTTCCTGGGAGAACATTCACACACCAGAGAAGAGGTAAAAAAGAATTTAGAAAATTATTTCAAGTTAATAAGGGCAATTAATATTTTAAAATTAGACAGCAATATATCAATTAAATTAACAAGTCTTGGTTTAGATATTTCTAAAGATTATTGCATAGACAATCTCAAAAAACTTCTAAAATATGGTAAGAAGTATCAAGTTATGATTACTATTGACATGGAATCATCAAAATATACATCATTTACAATTGCAGTTTACAAGAAATTTATTAAGATGTATAACAATACAGAAATAGCCATTCAATGCAATCTTAGGAGAACAAATAAAGACATAAAGAACTTGATTAATAAGAAGCCTAATATAAGATTAGTGAAAGGTGCTTATATTGAACATTCAAAGGATTACATCCAAAATAAACACATTGTTAATGATAAATATATTAAATACTTAAGATTACTCTTTAAGACTAACTCTTTTGTTGCCATTGCAACTCACGACACTAAAATAATAAATTATGCAAGAGAATATATCAATAAAAATAAAATTAAGAAAAAAAGATACGAATTTCAAATGCTGTATGGTATCAGGCAAGACATTCAAAAACAGCTAGCAGATGAAAATTATCCAATAAGGGTATACATACCCTATGGCAAAAATTGGCTTCCTTACTATATAAGAAGAATGCGAGAACAAAAAGAAATTTTTTTCTTTGTATTAAAACATTTATTTAGATAATTATAAAGAATATTGCCATTGAATATTTTTGGCAGATCTCACACCAAGATTTGGATAAGAAAAAGACATATCACAATTACCCAATACGTAACCAATAGGATTACTAGGCTTACGTGGAACTGCATATTGAAAAACACCAAAATAGGTTACACTATTATTACTAGGTCTATTAAAATACAGGTCTCCCTTTTGCTTTTTTATAGGCAGTCCAAGTTTGTTCTTAGTATTAAGCCATTTATCAAAATCAATGCTTCGTTGGTGTCTAAGAATATTTTCACCCAGCCTTTGATCATAAGTAGGTATGGGATTGTCCTTTGGACCAATTTTGTTATTAAAGGCCATATAGAAAACTTTACTTCGTGTTATAGTAAAGGAAGCATCTAACCATTCTCTTTGTTCTGGCATTAGTACCTCATCTTGAATTCGGTCAAGATCATATCCTCCCAATTTATTGCCTAAGCCATTATAAGCAATACCTAATTTTAATAATTTTAGAAAATCGGCAAATTGTCTAATCGTTAACATAAATGAATTTTCTTGTCTTAACTTTTTATGAGCATCTACCCAGTTCTGACCAAAATATTTTAACCTGGTAGAAATTAACATATCGGGATAAGAATAATTTCCATATTTTTTACCTTCAAGTAAAATATAATTCTCCGGATCTTCAATATCACATTCAATAGATTTCCATTTATTTTTTTTTATTTTCAGCCTTACTTTGTCCACATCCAAATTTGCTAATAAATCATCTATTGGCATTTTTCTTCAGTTTTTTATTTAAAAAGCCCTTTATAAATTTATCTATTTTGTTACTACTATTTAAAAGTATCAAAACGAAAGGTTTATAAATCAAAAATTCACAATAAAAACTATGTCATATAAACTTAAAAGACCCATTGATTTAGTAGGATCCTTAATACTAGGAACTCTTACAATACCTCTACAAGCAATAATAACAACATCTATTGTAGCTGAAGGATTAATAAGTAAAAAATACAGAAGACCAATTATTTATAAATCTCAAAGAGTTGGTAAGAAACTCAAAGTATTTGATATGTACAAATTCAGTTCAATGGTACAAGGAGCGGATAAAGGTTTATCAGAATTAATATCACAATATGGTCATGTTAATCATATAATAGAAGATCCTAGAGTTACTCCTATTGGTAGAATTCTAAGGCGGTACAGTTTAGATGAATTACCTCAATTTTTTAATGTATTAAAGGGCGAAATGAGCTTAGTAGGAAATAGACCAAGATCACCTGAAGAAATCATAGAACTAATGACAAAGGGGCATACAGAAGTAGCATATCTTTCCCCAGGAATTACAAGTGAAGCCTGCATTAATGGACGAAGAAAATTAAATATTGAAGAAATGCTAAAGTATGATATTAATTATAAACCAACAATTTTAACTGATGCCAAAATTTTGTGTAAGACTGCATTAAAAGCATGGTATGAAGGTAATTAAACATATTTGTCGTGATCTACATCATAAGAATAAAGTTCATCTTCCTTAAACCATATCTTAATTTCTGTCTTTGCCTCTTCAAGATTCCCAGATGCATGAACTAAGTTTTTTACATTTTTTAAGTTTTGATTAGCATAATCCTTACTCATATGTGCAAAATCTCCTCTTATAGTTCCAATTGCAGCTTCATTTGGATAAGTACTTCCACATATTTTTCTAGCAACATTTACACAATCAATACCTTCTAAAGCAAGTGCAACTATAGGGCCTTCATTAATATATTCAATTAGTCTATTTCTTACATCTCTTCCATATCTTTTTTCAATTTCTTCATTATAGTGAACAGCTGCTTTTTTACTATCAGATTTTAGCATTTTTAAACCAATTATTTTAATACCTCTTTGCTCAAATCTTTTAATAATTTCTCCAACTAAATGTCTTGAAACACCATCTGGCTTCACAAGAACTAGAGTTCGTTGAATCATTTCACTAATTTTTTCCTTTTCAATGTCCACTTGAATTTTTTTGGGTTTCTTCCTAATTTCAGCAAATTATTTTCGCATTTTGAAGAACATAAATAAATATATTTTCCGGTTTTGTAAACATAAATTTTCCCAGTTCCTTTTTCAAGTATCCGTCCACAAAATTCACAGATTGCCATTATCTAGTTTTATGTATTAATTTTCTCGCTTCAATCTCTGTTTCTCTAAGCATTAAGTAATCACCAACTTTTACTGGGCCTTTAGTATTTCTTCTCAAAATTTTTCCTGCATCTCTTCCTTCAAGTACTTTAACTCTGACTTGAATAGCTTCCCCTCTTGTACCAGTTCGTCCAACTATATCTTCAACCCTCGCAGGTACAGCATAAGTGAATATACTAGTCTCTCTCTTTTCTACTTTCTTAACAACCTTCTTGTCTTCTTTAACCTCTGCCATTTTAAACTAGAAATTCTTTAATTAAGTCCTTAGCATCGCCTTCTTTAATTACGACAACAGCACTGGTTGGAACACCCAATCCAGCAGCAGCGCCCAATTCAGCTTTGCTTGCAATAGGAACTAAAGGAACTTGCTTCTCCTTACATAAAGGCGGTAGATGCATAATAATTTCTCTAGGATTAACATCTTTTGCAACTAAAACAAATTTAGCTAATCCCCGCTCTACAGCTTTAGTTACCTCATTAGTTCCTTTCTTAATTTTCCCTGATTTCTTAGCTATTTCTATAATTTCAATGGCTTTGTTTATCTTTTCCTTAGGAACTTCAGTATCAAGGTCCATATTTGCCTCCATAATGATAACATTTAGCTAAAGTCAATATTTAAATACTTTTTGGCTAAAAATGGTTTATTCTTATCCAAAAGTATATTTAATCTTTAAAAATGATGAATTCTAATAAAACCCAACCAAAATTAAGATTCCCAGAAGACTGCAAAGTAGATACTAATAAACTTACGGCAAGTAGGTATGGTACAAAAGATATGATAGATATTTGGGATGCTGAAAAAACTTACGAATTTAGTTTAAAAGTCCAAGGCCAATCTGCTATAACCCTATCAAAGCTCTATCCAAATATAATATCTCAAGACTGTGCAACAGAAATTTTTCAAAAAGCAAATTTAAATAATATAGATACAGATAGGATTAGGATTCTAGAGGAAGAAAAAGGGCATGATATAATTGCAATTAATACAGCACTAGAAGAAATTTTGTCTTCTAATTCAAAAACTCATGTTAATAAAGCAAAAACAAGTGCTGACACAACTCAACCAGCAAGAGCGCTTCAATTTAAAAGCTCTCTAGAAATTATAGCAGATTCAGTAGAAAATTTAAGAGACATTATAATTGAAAAGTCTATAGAATGGAAAGATATTCCATTTATGGATGTCACACATTTATATGATGCCCTACCAACAGTTGCTGGAAGACCATTTTCGCATTATGCTGAGATGCTGCAATCAGGACTTAATCTTTTAAAATTTGTTTACGATAATTCAATTAAGGGTAAATGGGCAGATGCAACTGGTAATCATCATTCTGCAACTGCTCTTGGAATTGATGGAATTAGGTTACAGGAACAATTTTGTAGAGATCTAGGTATTAGTTTTATGGATGCCCCAGCGCAAATTCCAGGTTTAGAATTTGAAGCTGACATAGCCTATCTGATGTCCAGATTCTCAGAAACAATAAATAATATTGCAAAATTTATAGCTTGGGGAAGAAGTTCTGATGTAGATATTTTTATCAATGGAGCTCCAAAAAAACAAAAAGCTTCTTCTGCCATGCCACATAAAGATCATAAAAAAGGAAATCCTGTAATAGAAGAGCAAGATATGTCTCTTCGAAATTATTTGATGGGTAATACAATGACTGCCTTAGCAAATTGTGAACTTCCCTATGCAAGAAATCTTGCTGCATCAGCGAATTCTAGAATAAATTTTGAGGATGGCTTTAAATTCCTTGACCATGGAATTAGAAATTTATCATACCTAATTTATTATCTTCTGATAAATCAGGAAAGAAGCATTGAAAGAATTAACAGAAGCTATGGAATAGTTACATCACAACAAGTAATGACATATCTCACAGATCAAAGAAAAACATCAAAACCCATGTCAAGATCTGAAGCACATGATCTAATGGGCCAACTTGCAACTCAATCATGGAATAGTAAAATCAATTTTACAGATATTGTCCTTGCCAATGATAAAGTTACCAGTAGACTAGATGAACAAACCATTAGATCTATAACAAATCCAATAAATTATATTGGGGAGAGTAAAAAAATTATAGATATTATTGCCTCAAAATACTATAAAGAAAAAACTCTTCACTAAAAATACAATATTAATTCATTCAATTCTTCTATGAGATTATATTTATTAAAATTATAACTAAGCTAGAATGACAAATGAGTTAGATTTGTTTTGAATTTTTTAATTTTTGGCTAAAATTTTTCCAAAAAATATTTTTTTTCCATTTTATGTTGAAATAAATCAGATTGAAAATAAAATTAATTTTAAATAAAAATCTATTTTTAAAATAATTTGGCAAAATTTTTCAAAATTCACCGACGGAAAAGAGGTCAAATGTAAAATAGTTTACATGACATCATAACAATAGACATAGATTCATCAAATTTATTGAAAATTTTCCAAAAACGAAATGTTTATAAACAATGGGAGTATATTAAAACTAATATAATTAAAACAGAGGTGATAATAAGATGCCAGCAAGAAGAAAAGCTTCAAGCAGCAGATCAAGGAGTTCTTCATCATCAAAAAGAAGATCATCCACAAGAAGAAGATAAACGTATCTTCTTATCTGTTATTTAACACAAACACTTTTTCTTTTTTTAAAATTCTTATAAAATCTCAGTTATGTGCGAAATAAAATATATAAATTCCTTTAGTTTTTTTATCTAATCTTACAAATCCAAATCTTTCAAATTGTATTACTTCATTTTGTTTGACATTAATAATATTTGATTCTACAATCCCTTCAATTTTATCGCCGTTGTCCATTATTAATTCAGCATGAACTACGTTATCATCAACTGGAATCCAATGAATTAATTTTGCATTTAATTTTTTGTTTAATTCTTTAGAATGAAATTCATTATTCATAAAATTGAATAAGTGCATAAACCTGTACATTTTATTTTTTTCGAGTTTATCTTGTATGTAAAATTCATCTGAAGTTTTAAATTTCCTAAAACCCCTGTTATTATCAGGATGTAATGGTACTTCCACATTTAGCTTAGGGGCTTTTTTTATTATAATTTTTTTAGGATTGGAAATAAAGAAATACCTATCAACTTCCTTGTCTAATAGTTTCCTATTTTCTGAATAAAGTAAATCCACGGGCACTTTTATTTCATTTTGGGTTAATCCAAGATTCAAAATAAAATTTCTAATTGCCTTAGGAGAAAGTCCTCTTTTCCTAAGTGACTGAATGCTCCAAGTTCTAGGATCATCCCATCCCATATACTTTCCTGATTCAACTTCTTTTTGGGATTTTGATTTTGAGATCTTGATACCTTCTATTTGAAACAACCCAGTGTGAATAATTTCCTTCTGGGGCCATCTGAAAATCTCCCAAATATATTTTTCCATCTCACTTTCAATCATCAATTCTTTGCCTCTAAGAATATGAGTAATGCCAAGTAGATAATCGTCAACTGCCCATGAAAAATCAAGTAAAGGCCAAATTCTGTATTTTGTTTTTACTCTAGGATGAACTCTATCAGATATCCTAAATATCACTCTATCTCTAAAAGCAGGATTTTGATGTTGCATACTTGTTTTAATTCTTAAAGTCATTGTTCCCTCTTTAGCTTCAAACATCTCCTCCCAACCAGCTAAATTAGTTTTTACAGAATTAATCCTACATTTACATTCGAGTCCATTAGCTCTATTCTCTCTTAGAATTACAGAGCTACATTTACAAACATATGCATATTCCTTTTTTATTAAATCTTTAGCATATTTATAATAAATATCAAGCCTATCAGATTTATATATAATCTTTTCATCGAAGTCAATATTTAACCATTTAAGACCATCTGGAATTAAGTCATAAGCTTCTTTAATTATTTGCTTCTCTTCGCTTCCTATTGTATCATCAATTACCAAAAGTAATTTTCCTTTGTATAATTTTACATATTCATCATTAATTATGTATGGTCTTGCATTTCCTATATGTAATGGTCCACTTGGATAAGGGGCTAATCTCATTATCACTTTTCCTTTTACATTTTTTAATTCTGGTAATTTTCTTTCTTCAACTTTTTTTTCTGTTAGTTCACCACCTAAATTATTGAATTGAATTTTTTGTTCATCTAAACCCATATTATTAACAGTTACTATTACATTTTCAATTTCTTTTTTTGCAGTATTAATATTTTCTTTGACTTTAGGATCTATAGAAATTAATTTCCCTAATATTGCACCGGGATTCGCTTTGCCATCATGTCTAATTGCATTTTCAAGGGCTAATAGCATTAACTTCTTGTCCAATTTCATAGAAATTTACTTGAATCCATTATATTTAAAATTGTTGATTATATTCAATATATATTTATACAAGCTTTTCTCTTAAATACTATGATGAACCTTAAACCGCTTAATAAGAAGGCAATAAAGGAAATCCTGAATAAAATAAAAAAGCAATTTGGCACAGATTCTTTTAGCTTAGACCATATTTTTTATATGAGTTCAGATAAAAAAATATTTATAATTTCAAAAAAAATTGCAGAAGTTGATTTAAGCGTATTCAATATTAATAATATTGGTCTTTATTTTGGAACAATCGAAAATGATGGTTTTAGACTTTCAATTGAAGGTTCACAAATAATAGCTAAACTGGCAAAAAAAAATATTTTAGAAATTAATCGCAGTGATCTATTAAAATGGTATCAAGGGGAAAATATTCTACTCAACAGTCTATATAAAAATGAATATGTAATTCTCAAGTATAAAAATGATATTCTTGGATGTGGTAAGATAAAAAATAACTCAATTTTGAATTATGTTGATAAAGGCAGAAGAATAAAGAGTCAGAATGCCTATTATCTTGAGATATAATGATTTTGACAAATTTAAGTTTTGCCTCAAATATACACAAATCACTTTTTGGTTTATTTAAACAGTATCACTATAATGTTATACAACCAGGGCATTAAATTCTTTATATACTTTCAAGGAAGGTTTTATTTCATTTTTAATTAAATTCTGAAGTTCTGAATATGAAATGGATGCAGCATAACTACAATATAAAGTAAAAATTGTAATAGAAAGCTTTATAAATAGAATATTTACTACCAATTTAGAGTAAAATGGTGGAATTCACAGTAATTGGAGATTCTGAATGTAACAATTACAATAAATCAGATTATCATATTAGATTTACTGATGGCCCTGTAATTGCAGAAATTTTCTATCTTGGATTCACTCAAGAATATGCTACAGAAGTAGAACAAATATTGGATAGATTGTTCCAAGATAAACATGATATTACTTCTAGGATTAGATTAGCAGATATATTCAGGGAAAAATTTCTCATTGAACAATCTATAGAAGAGTATAAAGTTGTATTAGAATATGATCCAAATAATAAAGAAGCTTTAATGAAATTGGCCCATACATATTCAATGCCAGAGGTAAAGTTACTGCTAAAAGCTCAAAAATGTCTTGAGAGGATATTAGAATTAGATCCAAGAAATCAAGAAGTCATTGAATTCCTAGATAAAATTCAAAGTCATTAAAATATTTCTGATTAATGGTTTTAGTATAATTTTTATATATCAGATTTATAAATTATTTTAATAAGTTGCCATAATTGGGCGGATAATTCAATGGTAGAATACTCCGTTCGCATCGGAGAAGCTGTGGGTTCGATTCCCACTCCGTCCATTATAGAAAAATTTAAATATCACTATTAATCAGTAATTACATGACAAATATAACCATCCAGGATTCAGGACCATTAACTCAAAGTTTGCGTTCACTTTTATCTAAAGGTATCACAATAATCTTGGATACTAATGCAATTTTATCGGCTAGATACCATGTTCAAGGTATACCCTATTCAAGAGAAAGTTATTCTAATCTAATTAAAGATGCAATTTACAATCAAATAAATGGACCTGACTTACAAAATTGCCTTGATTCTTTTATCATGGAATCAGAGAAAATGCACAAAAATCTTAATGAGTTAATGAGTAATCCAAGATATAAACTATTCACAATTCCTGAAGTAGTTAGTGAGATTAATGCAGGTTGCAGATTATTGGAGAAGCATAAAAATTGCAGAATAGTGGCATCTTATTTCAAGGGTGAACCAACAAACACGCTTCTCAGATATTTTAACAGTGGAATTATTCAACTAGAAAATTTATGTAATCTTATAGAAACTGCTCAAGAAGATATTTTATTAGATGGTCCGTTTAGATGTGATGATCAGTATTGGAACATGATTGATTATTTATGCAGTGTAGAAACTTCACCAAGTAAGCCATTTGCCTCAAATAACTCAAGTGGGAATAACCGACAACCACTTAATACTGATTTACACTTAGTTGCCACAGGATATTTCACTAGTGGTCTTTACTCAGGAAAATCTACTAGTTATGGATGCCCAGTTGCTATATTAAGCAATGATAATGATATAGATTCTCTAATTTCCGGAGGATCAAGAATAGCAAGGGAAATGTTTCCAGGCTTCGATCTTAGTTGTTCTAAAATAGCCCACAGAACTGGTCGTCTAATAAAGCGTACTCAAATTAGACATATATCTAGCTAGGATCTTTTTAGTTATAATATTTATTAGCTAACTAAAATTTTATAAATAAAAAAATTACTTAATTTTTATGTTTAAATTTTATGGAAAAATTGGCATCTTTCTTATTCTATTTGCTCAAATCAATTTTATTTTAAAAATTGAACCCTTTGCTCGCTGGTATTTTCCTATTATTTGGTTTGGATATATTTTTGTCTTAGATGCAATCAATTATAAAATTTCTAAAAAATCATTAATTATGAATGACAAAAGACATTTCATAATTATGCTATTATTGTCAGCATTTGTTTGGATTATTTTTGAAGTGATAAATGAATTTTTAATTAATTGGACATACAATACGTCAAATGTCTTTAATTCAAACCTAGAAAAGGGTATTTTCGCTTTATTTTCATTTTCTACTGTTCTACCTGCAGTCTTCGAAACCTTTTATCTAGTTAAAAATGTACATCTATTTAATCATACAAAACTAAAGCATAAGCATAAAATTACTAAGCGTCTAATCCATATAATGCATATTATTGGTATTATGTGTCTCACAGCTCCAATTATTTTACCCAAATTTACTTTTCCACTTGTGTGGGCTTCATTCTTTTTTTTACTTGATCCAATAAATTATCTCCACAAACAACCAAGTATAATTAAGCATTTAAAAGACAGAAGTTTAACCATCCCATTATCATTGATGCTAGCAGGATTAATCGCAGGATTCTTTTGGGAATTCTGGAATTACTGGGCAATTCCCAAATGGTTTTATAATATCCCATATGTTGGTTTTTTCAAGCTATTTGAAATGCCACTATTAGGTTATCTAGGGTATTTACCCTTTGCACTTGAATTATATGCAATGTATTATTTCTTTACAGGTACATTACATCAGGAAGAAATTAAACTGTATCACTTATTTAAACCTTCGAAAACATCATAGTTACATACTGAGTTGCATCTAAGGTTTCCTTTGGGCTCATTCCAATTACACTGCCAAAACTCCTTAATGCATCTTGGCTTCTTAATTCATACTCATTAGTAGCTAATGATGTTAATATCATTTTAACTTTATATTTCCTGAACAAAATAACATTTTGTATCATTCTTCCAAGAATTTTAGCCCTTCTCTGTCCACTATTTCTTAAAACTAGGTTAAAATTAAATGCAAATGCAATATTATTAAAAGAAGCAAGCTTGCAGATGATATGATCAACACCTGAATTTCTAGAATTTATTGAATCATGTTGAAAAATCTCTTCACAATTAGTTATAATATGCGCTTTTTTTGTTTCAACTATTTTCCTAAGAATTATATTGGACTTAAAAATAATTGGAAATTCTGATTTTCTTAATTCAGCGATGTTATCTATTAGCTTTGTATTAATTACTTTATTAATATGTAATCTTTCATGCAGATTACTTTCCTTGTGATACAAAATCAAATCTTTGAACATAAGAATTGCATCCCTCAGTAGTTTTTAAAATTTCCTAAATATTAGGTTTCTATAAATATAAAGTAAAGCTTATATAATAAAGGATATCGACATAGAAGGGATGAAAAAAAGGTTTATTATTTTGTATTTAATCACTTTAATTCTAAGTATAAATTTTGTTCTAAGTCATATATATTCACCTCCAACAAATATCAGAGCAACTGATCATTCACTTATTAAAAAAAACGGAACATACCATTTATTTTATACCTATTATAATTTGAGTGTTGGTGCTGGAAGTTGGGCTGTAGACCCAAATGCTGATTTTTTTGGACATACAACATCACCAGACTTAACTATATGGACAGACCAAGACAATATTATTAACGTTGGTGCCAATAGTACCTGGGACTCTCAAAATGTATGGGCACCTCATGTTTTTTTGTTTAATGGCACTTATTATATGTTTTACACTGGTGTAAATTACTCAAATACAAGCAGCAGTGTAAATACTCAACAATTAGGAATAGCAAATTCTACTGATCTTTATAACTGGACCAAAGATCTAAACAATCCAATTTGGAATTGTAGCCAAGCCTCATGGGCTGAATGGTTTCCAAACCAAACATGGAAGGGACAATGCCGAGACTTTATGGTATTCAGAAATAATATAGATAACAATTTTTTAATGTATTACATGGCAAAAATCAATGGTACTAATCATTTTATTGTTGGAGTTGCAAATTCAACAAATCTAACGACATGGATTGATTCAGGAAATATCTCAGCATCTGAAGGGCTTAAAGTAGAATCACCTTTTATGGCCTTAAAAGATGGAGTTTATTACTTAACCTGGACAGACAATTCTGGTGTAATTTATGCGAATTCAACAAATCCAATTTCTGGTTTTGTTGCTCAAGGTCTAGTTCCAGAAGATCCTGCAGCAAGAGGTTTAGCTTCAGAAACACCATATCTTGGAAATACATATTTTTACACAACATATGGGAATACAGCAGTCTTGGATAATAAAATTGAAATAAGAAAACTCAAGTTTTATCCAAATGGTACTATCAGCCCTATTACACTACTTGATTGTGATATACTTGAATTAGATTGTCATCTAGACTCAGACGATGAATCAGTTACCGGTTACTTACTTTATACTGTTTATGATATAGAAGAAATTAATAATAATCTAATTATTCAAACAGATATTGCTACTGAAATCTATAATGAACAGGAGTGCCAAGGGGATTTAGTCTGTTTCTGGGAGAGGACTCAAAGCTCAATTAGTCAGGCAATTTCAAGTTATTCTAGTTATATTGCATCCCGAATAAGAAGGTCTCCAATATCTTGTCCAGTATTAAAAGTAAACTTCACTACTCCAAATGATAAACAAAATATAATATCAGGTAATTATAAAATTACATCTTATAAAAAGTCAAATAAGTCTATAGAATATGTGTCTTACTCATATCGTAAAAATAAAGAGAATGAAGAGGAAAAGTATCATTTAATTTCCAAAGCTAAAAGTAATTTTTTAGGCTTTGCATTTGCCACCTGGAATACTAAATCTGTTCCGGATGGGGATTACATATTGCAAGCAACTTATGAAAATTTTAATTGCAAAGATACACAAACTTTAAATATTGTCATAGATAATACCGTTCCCTCCTCAAATTATCAGCAAGAAAATTTAGATTCTATTAGCATCAATACTAACAAAGTATTTAGTACCACCCCAGATAGATCAGCAAAGATATGTCTATTCAATTGGGATGTAACAGGAAATTTACAAAGTCTATTTTCAATGCCAGATGCTACCGGAGTTTGCAAACAAAAAATTGAAAATATACCAAAAAATACTATAATCCTTTATAATTGGAGCATATCAGATGGATTAAATTGGACCCATCTGGAAAATAGATATATCAAAATCCAAGAAGAAAGTACTGAAATTGAACAAAAGTCTTCTGATTATTCAAAAGTGTCCTTGGCTATTGTTTTTATTTTTTTATTGATTTTTTTACTAAATTTTGGTGCACTTAAAAAAATATATTTTGGAATAATGCATCGCGAAAATAAAATTTTATCTAAGAACCCCAAAAAATTGACTTATTTTAAGAAATTCAAATCCAAAAAAAATTGACAAATATTAGGTTTTTTATCTCATTTTTGTTGTAAAAAACCATAACAGATATAAATATCATTTAATCATCAATCTTATCACTAAAGTCAATATCGAATTTAATAAAAGAGGTCATCAATGAACAAAAAATTTATATTAGTTGCAATTTTCATTCTTTTTTTCATAGAAATAACTCAAGCTGACAATCTTTGCAGATTTTCCTTTACTGGTAAATCCTCAGCTTCAGATGGAAATATAACAGTTAGATTATTCTCTGATGATCTTTGCCAAACTCAAATTCAAGAAGATGTATTTTATAATGCTGTATCAAGCGGTGGATTTTTTGGTGTTATAGTTAATAGAAGCTGTGTCTACGGTGATACTATGTATAGACAAATTTTAAGAAATAGTGGAGTTATTAGTAGCTGTCGGCAAGTTAATACATTTCAAGGAGTAATACCTATTACTTCTTTAAATACAACAAATCTAAATAATACATATACCCAATTAAGTAGTTTAACTTCATATTATACCAATAATCAGACTTATAATAAAACTCAAATAGATTCATCGATAATCGGGAATGCAAGTGTAACTAATTTAACCAATTTATTTTTAACCAACCAAAGTAATTCAGTGGGAAATTTTAATCAAACATTTAATGGATCTACGTTATTCATTGATGCTCTATCCGGGTTTGTTGGAATAGGCCTTGTTACTCCAGGTGCCAAATTACACATTGTAAGTAGTTTAGGAGCTATAGCGGAATATAATACCGGTACTGTTGCTGTACTTCAAAATAATGCTGTAGTAACTAATCAAGTAGGCATTGCATTAGTTTCAGGTACAAGTGGTGTTTCGTACATTGATTTGGGTGACTCTGACAATACTAATGCAGGTAGAGTAGTTTATAATAATTTATTAAATATTATGACATTCCTAACAAATAACTCAGAAAGTGGTAGATTTGATCAAATACAAAATTTTAATGCCACAAATAACATTAGTGCTAAAAGTGGTACTGGTTTTTATTTTGGAGATGGAAGATTTCTAAGAAATATTCAAGTTTTTAATCTCTTGTCTGGGACCTATTCTAATGGCGAAGCCTACGTTTGTGTATACGATAATGGAACTATTTTTGCTAAAGATAGCGCTTGCTCATAATTTTATTTCTGAACAAATACTCTTTTATCAATAATTTTTATACAAACTTGTATTTCAATTCAGGCTGCTGATGCATTTTAAGGGCAATCCCAGCCAAAACAAAAGCTTTATATATAAGTTAGTGTTTACTTTAAATCAACAGGTTTACTCAAAATGGACAAACAAGAAGAACCGAAAAAGCGAAGTTATAAGGCAGATTTTGAAGCAGAAAGGCAAAAAAATGAAGAGTTAACTAATGATATTAAGCGACTTCAAGCTGATTTTGAAAATTATAAAAAAAGAGTTGAAAAAGAATCTCAGGCATTTGAAAAATTAAGCAATCATAGAATTATTCAAAAATTATTAGTAGTATTAGATGACTTTGAACACACTATTGCACATTTGCAAAAAACAGCAAAAGAAGATACAAACATTCAAGGGGTAAAAATTATTTATGATAAGTTTAAGAAATTGCTTTTTGATGAAGGTTTAATACCAATCAAATCTTTAAATGAAAAATTTGATCCGTTTAAGCATGAAGTAATTAAAAAAGAACCAAGTGATAAAGAAGAAGGTATTATATTGGAAGAAATCCAAAAAGGTTACATGTTCTTAGACAAAATACTAAGAACATCCAAAGTTAAAATTTCTTCAGGAAAAATAGATCAAAATAACCAGTCAAATTCAAACGATAATGTGGGGGTAAATTAAAAATGGCAAAAATTATAGGTATAGATTTAGGAACATCAAATTCAGCTGCAGCTTTTTTAGAAGCAGGCAGACCAAAAATTATTCCAAGTAAAGAAGGTGCTTCATTATATGGAAAAGCATTTCCAAGTGTAGTTGCATTTACTAAAGATTCACAAATCTTAATTGGAGAACCTGCAAAAAGACAAGCAGTTAGTAATCCAGAAGGAACTGTTACAGCTGCAAAAAGGAAAATGGGTACTAATCATAAATATACTATTTATAGCAAAGAATATACTCCTCAACAAATTAGCGCCTTTATCCTCCAAAAGATTAAGCGAGATGCAGAAGAATTTCTTGGAGATAAAGTTGAGAAAGCTGTAATAACTGTACCAGCATACTTTGATGATAATCAAAGGCAAGCCACAAAAGATGCTGGAACTATAGCAGGTTTAGAGGTTATAAGAATTATTAATGAGCCCACAGCAGCTTCTTTAGCTTATGGTCTTGATAAACAAACAAAAGAACAAAAAATTCTTGTTTATGATTTTGGAGGTGGAACTCTAGATGTAACCATTATGGAATTTGGTGATGGTGTTTTTGAAGTTAAATCTACATCAGGAGACACTCAGTTAGGTGGTACTGACATGGACAATGCCTTAGTAAATTATATTACTCAGGAATTTGAAAAAGATAATGGAGTTGATCTAGCTGATGACAGCACAGCTATGCAAAGAGTAAGAGAAGCAGCAGAAAAAGCAAAAATAGAATTAAGTACAACCCTTGAAACAGATATAAATTTGCCCTTCATTACTGCAACAAATAAAGGGCCTAAACATTTGCAAATGAAATTAACCAGAGCAAAACTTGAAGTTCTAATTAAACCAATTGTAGAAAAAACTAGACATCCAATAGAGCAAGCGCTAAAAGATGCTAAATTAACAAAAAATGATATTCATAAAGTAATTTTAGTAGGTGGCCCAACACGAATGCCAATAGTTCAAAAGTTTGTAGAGGATATTATAGGAAAAAAAGTAGAGGGGGGAGTAGACCCGATGGAATGTGTAGCTCTTGGAGCTGCAATTCAAGCAGGAGTTTTAGCAGGAGAAGTTAAAGATGTATTACTTCTAGATGTCACTCCATTAAGTTTAGGTATTGAAACTCTTGGGGGTGTATTTACAAAATTAATTGAGAGGAATACTACCATACCAACAAAGAAGGCACAAATATTTTCAACTGCCCAAGAAAACCAAACTGCTGTCACTATAAATGTGCTTCAAGGTGAAAGGGCTATGTCTCAAGATAACAAAAGTCTTGGTAGATTTGACTTAGTAGGAATTCCTCCTGCACCTAGAGGAATTCCTCAAATTGAGGTATCTTTTGACATCGATGCAAATGGAATAGTACATGTAAATGCCAAGGATCTTGGTACTGGAAAAGAACAAAGTATCAAGATTACTGCTACTCAAAAATTAAGTGAACAAGAAATTGAAAAAATGAGGAAAGAGGCAGAGAAATTTGCAGAAACCGATAAGAAAAGGAGGGAAGAAGTTGAGCTTTTTAATCAGGCAGATTCATTAGTATATTCCACAGACCAATTATTAGAAGGTTTTAAGGGGAAAATTGATGACAAAAGAATAAATAGTGTAAAAGAGAAAATTGATGAACTTAGAAAACTCCTTGCGCCAGAAAACAAAGACACAGTAAAAATAAAGGAGAAACTTGAAGAAATCAATAAAATGATTCAAGAAATGTCTATAGAACTCTATCAGAAAGCAGGAAATCAAAATGCAGATCAAACTACTGATAAGGTGAAAGATGCAGATTTTGAGGAACAAAAATAACTTCCTCAATTCTGTTTCCGAATAATATTCAATTCAAAACCAAACAATAAATTTATTAAATATCTACCGCAGTTTAAAATTATGGTTAAACGTGATTATTATGAAATACTTGGAATAAGCAAAACAGCTTCACAAGAAGAAATTAAATCTGCATACAAAAAATTAGCCAAGAAATATCATCCTGACGTTTCAAAAGATATTGATGCTACAGAAAAATTTAAAGAAATAAGCGAAGCATATGCTGTTCTAAGTGATTCAACAAAGAAATCACAGTATGATCAATTTGGACATGATGCATTTGATCAAAGATATTCCCAAGAGGATATTTTCAGGGGTTTTGACTTTGATATATTTAGTGATATCTTCGGTAGTAATAACTTTGAATCTGTTTTTGATATGTTCTTCGGGCGTGAAGGTTCAAGATCTTATAGAAACCGGGGATCTGATCTTAGATATGATATTGAAATAACTTTAAAAGAAGCAGCAAGTGGAATTAAAAAAAGTATTGCATTTTTTAAAGAGGGAAAATGTGAAGATTGTAATGGAACAGGTTCCAGTGACGGCAAATCAGAAAAATGTCAGAAGTGCAGTGGTAAAGGCAGTATTACCCACACAACAAGAACTCCATTCGGTTACTTCCAACAAGCAACTCTATGTAATTCCTGTCATGGTACTGGAGATCAAATAAAAAATAAATGTAAAAAATGCAATGGGTCAGGCATCACAAAAAAAGAAAGGCACTTAACAGTTACAATCCCTTCAGGAGTGGATACAGGACATCAATTAAAATTACATGGCGAAGGGAGTCACATAAAAAATGGTGAAGCAGGTGATCTTTACTTAGTTATTCATGTTCTTGAAGACCCATTATTTGAAAGACGTGGAAATGATATTTATTACAGACTTCCAATCTCATTTAGTCAAGCTGCTCTTGGAGATAAAGTAAAAGTACCAAGCTTAGATAAGGAAATTATATTAACAATTCCAAGTTCAACTCAATCAGGAACTTTATTTAGGTTAAAACAAAGGGGTGTTAAAGATATTATGACTAATCGATTCGGAGATCAATATGTTGAAGTAATAGTTGTAACACCAACCAAAATTTCAAAAGAACTCAAAGATTTACTTCAGCAAATCTCAGAGATTTCCAAAGTAGAACCTAAAATAGATTCAAAATCCTTATTTGGTAAAATTAAAGATGTATTTTTATAAATTTTCCTAAATATCTAAATCACCTCAATACAAAACTTAGAGCGCTCTTTTTTTAACAAAAAAGTTACATCAGATTTTTTCAATAATCTGAATAACCCAATATCCATCCAGCTTCGGCTATTGATATTTCATCTGCCTCCATTTGTTCATCTATTATGTCTTCAGCATAGAGGCCTTCCTCTTCTTCCCAAATTTCCCGACTTTTTCTCATTTCTAACCCCCATTTTATCAGATATAGATATTTTAGCTATATCTTATAAGTAGTAGAAAACCTTTAAATATATATACTTACTCTATATATTTAATATACAATATATACTTTCAGGGGTGATTTTTGTGGAATATAGGAAAATTATTAAGTTTGGCAAGTCAGCTCATGTTGTCTCTCTACCAACTTCATGGATTAGGAAAAATAATCTCAATAAAGGAGATACAATTTATTTTGAAGAAAATGGGAGGAATGAATTAATTTTTTCACCAAAAGATATCGCAATTAAAGATGATATACCAGCAATTATAGATCTACAAAATAAATCAGAAGCTGAAATTTACAGAGAAGTTTCATCTGCCTATATAAACAATCATCATACAATAATTTTTAAATCAAATAACATCTCAGCTGAAAAATCTAATGAACTCAGGCGAGTTATTCACTCACATCTAGCCTTAGAAATAATAGAGCAATCTACTTCTAAGATAGTTGCCAAAGACTTCCTTAATATGAAAGAATTGTCTCCAAGAACATTAATTAGAGATATTGATACTGCAGTAAAGGTTATGTTTGAAGATTCTAGAGATACATATAAAAAGAATTTGGTGGATAGCTTACTTCAAAGAGATGAAGCTGTTAATAGTTTACATTTCTTAACTTGGAGAACTGTTTTGTTCAATCTTAAAAATCCAAATGTTGCTAAAGCACTTAATTTTGATACATCTGAATTATTAAAACACTGGTTAATATCAGACTATCTTGAAGAGATTGCAGATGAATGCAAAAGAGTAGCTAGATACTTCAGCCAAGTTCAAATATCAAAAAAAAGCCTATCAGAATTCCTTAATTTGTACACTAAAATTTATGATACTTACAACGAATCAATGAAAGCATTTTACAAGAACGACAAAGATCTTGCATTTAAGTTAACATTGAAAAAAGTAGAATTATTAAATGAATGCTCTGATTATCTGAATAGACATTACACAATTCCCCATATACCTCAGCTTATGGAACGAGTTCGTATCATGATAAACCAAGTTCATTTACTTGTTAAATTAAACTATATAATGACTTAACTTTATAAAATGTCCAAGAATGGAAATCAAAGCCTTAAAAAGGCATTGGAAGAAACTTTGAACCTTGAAATAGCAAATATTGAAGAATCAGAAATAGCTAAAAGGGGCAAGTCAGTTAGTTCTAAATTATCTATAAAAACTAAGGAGGGAGACTTAAAAACTTGTTTTTCAAAGTGTTACGATATAGAAAGGTATTGTAATCAAGTTTCAGACCAAAATTCCAATATTCCATCATATCAACACAGATCAGAAATTAAACCATTCAATGATTTATGGCGATATGAATCTGATATTCTTAAAACATTTGATGACTTAGAAAAAAAAATCACACAAATGCATATTACCCCAAAGTTAATAATAGCGATTCCAGACCAAAAAAGAGTTATTCTAGAGTATGACGAAGCAGGATCACTTGGAAGAAAATTGGTTCATGGTTACAAATATCTGCAAAAATTAGAAAATGATGAAGTTAACATGTCTTTAGAAATAGATCTTGCAAATAAGATTTTGGCGATGGGAATTGAAAAATCTAAAAAAACTAAAAATGAAAAATATTTATTAACTCAAAAAAAAGCGGAAATTAAAAAACAGCAGAAACTGGTAAGGCACAATTTAAGAGGCTATATTAATCGAGGAATCAACTTGAATGCTAGATTTCAAGGGATAGCAAATAAATATAGGGATTATTTTAATAACATTTCTATTCCAATGAGAGATCACAAAAAAGTAAAAGATGCCTACGAAGATTATCTACTTGAATTAACTAAATATAAGCATAGCATGAATAATTTAGATGATGCTAAAAAAGAACTTAACAGACTAGAAATAGATGCTAGCGAAGCAAGTGAACATTTATCTAGAATAATAACTCCTAATCTTTTAGATCAATTTGTGGGAATTATTCATGGTGATTTTGGGATGCACCATATTACACCAAATTTGCTTCTTGATTTGGATGAGCTCAGGATTGATTATATGCAATTTGATCTTGTCAGGTTTCTAAAAAACCCACTTCTAGAACTCTCAGATAAAGAATTATTAACTTATAGTGCTAGATATTATGTTTTAAGAAAATATTATGAAGAGACTCAAGATAGAACTACAATACAACCATGGAAGATTTTGTCAATGCCTCTTGAAAGAATAGTTGGAGATTCTGACTCACACCTTATCAAACAAATTGACTTTCAACGATTCATGGGAAGATTCCTTATAATAAATCTAGCAGAAAGTTTACATATGGCAGCAATAGATTCAAAAGTAGATATATCGCTATTAAGGCATTATGGGGAATCGGAAAACTCCGATTATGTTCATCCAACTTACAAAAATAAGAGATCTCTAGTTGGATGGTATATTAAAGATTCCTTATCAGTCATAAATTTAATGTTATCTGACGGAGGTCGTCAAAAATTTTTAGACATACTAGAGGACAGAGATACACCTAAAATTATAGGCCATATAAGAACGTTTTTGGAAAGGAGTGGAATTGCACAAATCCCATACAATCAGTCAGATGTTGTGAAATTTTTTGAGGAGGAACAATGAAATTAAAACTTATAATTTTGATTCTAATCATAGTATTAGTTATTACAATACTAACTCTAGCAGCAAGAAACATATAACTAATTTTATATGATTTAATATAGTAATCTTTTTAAATTTATACGAGCAATTTGTTCTTATGGGAGATTTAGAACTAATTGTTGGCTGTATGTTTTCTGGAAAAACAAATGAACTGTTTAGGAGGATAAGAATGGAATTAGTTTCTGAAAGGAAAGTTCAACTCTTCAAACCCCTTCTGGATAACAGATATAGTCAAAATTTAATTGTATCCCATGATAAACTAAATTTAGAAGCTGTTCCAGTGAGTTCTACAAACGAACTAATCCAAAAATTGGATTATGATACAGAAGTTGTTGGAATTGATGAAATTCAATTCTTTGATGATAAAATCATTGATTTCTGTTTAAATCAAACAAATAAAAATATTATAGCAAGTGGTTTAAATCTAAACTTTAGAGGGGAACCATTTAAGTTTAGAAATTCTTCAAGAGATATAGGAGATTTGTTGCCTTATGCAGTTATTAAATATTTAAGGGCAATTTGCAAATATAAAGAAGAAATCAAAATTTGTGGCAGATCAGCAGATTTTAGCCAGAGATTAATTGATGGCAAACCTGCCCCTTATAATAGTGAACTAATTTTAGTGGGCTCAAAAGATAAGTATGAAGCTAGATGCAAGCAACATTTTTACATAGAAAAACCAAATGAAAAATAAAAGAATTGTAATAACTGGTGGACCAGGATTTGGAAAAACAAGTATTATTAAACGTCTCAAAAGAGAAAGAATTCAAGCCACTCCAGACTATGCAAGGATGCTCATTGATGGTTTTAAACTTAAACCAGCAGAAGACCATTTAAAATTCCAATCACAATGGCTCGAATTAATGTTAGCAGGTTTTAACAACACAAACTCACAAACAACACTTTTTGAATATGGATTTCCAGATATTATTGCATATTTTAGGTGGAGAGATGGACATAGTTATAGTATACCACAGCAATTCATTGATGCTGCGCAAAACTCCAGGTTTGAACAAGTATTTATTCTTAGACCAATTGATCCTTTATTTTTTGAACAAGATTACGCAAGAGTTTTTACCTATGAAAAAAGTATTGAATTAGATAGAGAGATTTGTAGAGCGTGGGACGAATTTGGCTACAAACCTACTTTAGTCCCCAATATTAAACTAGAGAGTAGAGTTTCATATATAAGGGGCCATGCTCTTAGATAATTTTATAAAACTTCTAGATTCATTTACTAATATGAAAGATCTAATTTGTTTAGGCATTGAAAGTACTGCACTCTAAAGGCAGAGATACTTTCGGTGTCGGAATAATAACAAGCAAAGGAAAGATTCTAAGTGAAGCCAAAGCTAGTTTTACTTCTGAAGATAAAGGAATGATCCCTATTGAAGTTGCTAAACATCATGAAAAAAATAAAAATATTGTTTTAAAAAGAGCATTAGAAGAAGCAAATTTAACTTTAAAAGATATAGATATAATTGCAATTTCACAAGGTCCTGGTCTAGCTCCTTCTTTACTAGTTGGCATGAAATTTGCAAAAGAATTAGCAATTAAATATAATAAACCATTAATTGGAGTAAATCATTTATGTGCTCATTTAGAAATTGGAAAGTTATTTTGTAAAGTTAAAGATCCAATTTATGTTTTTGTTTCAGGAGCAAATACTCAAATTATAGCAAAAGAAAGGTTAAGATACAAAATATTTGGAGAAACTTTAGATGTTGCTTTAGGAAATGCTTTAGATAAAACCGGTAGAATTATGAATTTAGGTTTTCCAGCAGGTCCAAAAATTGAAGAATTAGCTAAAAAAGGAAAATATATTGATCTTCCATATGTTGTAAAGGGTATGGATTTGTCATTTGCCGGAATTGTTACAAATGCTCAAAATAAATTTACACAAGGAGCTTCAAAAGAAGATTTATGTTTTTCTTTACAAGAAACTATGTTTTCTATGTTAGTTGAAGTTACAGAAAGAGCTCTTGCTTATTGTGATAAAAAAGAAGTCTTACTTGTTGGAGGTGTGGCAGCAAATAAAAGATTAATTGAAATGCTTGATATTATGTGTAAAGAAAGAAATGCTAAAAATTACTTTGTTCCTTTAAAATATAGTGGAGATAATCCAATAATGATTAGTTGGCTTGGACTTCAACAGTATATTAATTTTGGAGTTACTGAAAAGGCTGAAAATATGGATATTAAACCAGGTTGGAGAACTGATGAAGTTGATATAAAATAAATTATTTTGTGTATATCTTATCGTGATGATCGAAATCGTCAAAGTTAATAGTATCATTTTCTTTGATATACTGAAAAATCAAAACAAAATGTCCTATATGAACACGCTTCGAGTCTTTCATATTATGTCTTAAACTTTTATAATGTTCTACATCGCTAGAATTAATAATTTCATCAATCTTTTTAATCACTTGTTCATGAAGAGCTTTATCTTTTCTTGATAACTTTTTAAGTTTATCCTGTAATTCTTCACTAACCTTCCATTTATACATTTTTAGCCAGTTGCCTTTCTTAGCTCGTCTATAGAATTAAATTTAATATACTTTCCTTTTCTTATTTTCTGTAATTTTTTAACATACTCTGGTCTTAATTCAGGCTCTAAAAATTCTTCTTCAAATTTACTTATAACTAGGTTAACAGCCTCTGATTTATTTTTAAGTCCATATTTTCCTTTTACTATATTTAAAACTCTATCCTGTCTTTCTTTAAGATCTATTATTGCCTGTACCATTTTATATTCATTATGAATTATAATACTTTATAATGAAACATTATATAAATCTTTCGCTTTTTAGATTTTTTATGATAAAGATTATTGCAAAAGGTAAAATAACCTTTAAATAATAGTTTAATAAAAGTATTTATATGATAATTCTAGTGTCAGAAACAACTACAATATTTGATAAAATTGATTTAAGGGGAAAGAAGAAAATTGCTTTTATTCCTAACGCAAAAGATAAACACAAAGATAAATATAGTTTGGAAAAATATAAAGCCTTCTTCCAAAATAAAGGATTTGTTGTAAAAGATGTTGACTTAAATGCCTTTAAAAAAGACGAACTCTATAAAGAATTACAAAAACATGATATTATTTTTGTCGCAGGTGGCAATTGCTTTGTTCTACTAGAAAAAATAAGGAAGTCCGGCTTTGATAAAATAATAAATAAACTTCTTGACAAAGGAGTAATCTATATTGGTCAAAGCGCTGGTGCCTGTGTTATGGGCAAATCAATCGAACCAATTAAATTAATGGATAACCCCGAAATTTCGGGAATTAGTGACTATGATGGCTTAGGTTTTGTTGACTTTGTTTTTATACCTCATTATAAGAATCCAAAGTATCAAAAGACAATAACTGAGATTGAAAAAATATATGACAAAAAATTCAATCTAGAGAAGTTTACTGATAAAGAAGGTATAATCATAGATAAAGGTATAATTAGAAAAATTTAATAACAATTCAAATAACTAAATTTTATTAAAAAGAGGTGATATAATTGGAAAAAAAGAGTAAAATAAAAATAGCAACTTTTTGGGGTTTAATTTTTGCATCCACTGCAATAAGAGCAGATTTCTCAAAATCTTCTGGAGACGGTGCGGTGTATTTTATATCTCTAATCTTATATGCAGTTGTAATCCCCTTAATCGGAGTTGGATTATTATCTTGGGTTGCAGGAGAAATTTATAGTAGCAAGAAATAAAAACAATGAAAGAATATAAATTATTCATTGATGGCAAAT
>Ga0209541_10004418_pt1 | contig 24931 bp, 37 predicted proteins | sample RifCSPlowO2_01_FD_184027 | JGI IMG/M metagenome (GOLD analysis project Ga0209541, IMG submission 184027) | Groundwater microbial communities from Rifle, Colorado - Rifle CSP2_plank lowO2_0.1 (SPAdes) (version 2) | ecosystem: Environmental > Aquatic > Deep subsurface > Groundwater | place... | reverse complement strand
TAGTCCAGTGGTTAAGATGCGAGCCTTCCAAGCTTGTGACCCGGGTTCGAATCCCGGCGGCCGCACCATTTTTCAAAAAACAAAAAGTGAATCCTTTTAAGCTTTTTAAATCAAAATAATCCTTTACTATTAGGTGTCGAAATGCTACAGGATACGCTCGCTGATGCACTTGCAGTCATCAAAAATGCCGAGAAGGTAGGGAAGAGGGAATGCGTTACTCGTGCCTCTAAGGAGATCAGAGAGGTACTCACACTACTCCAGAATAACGGGTACATTGGTCCTTTTGAGTTCGTGGATGATGGAAGGTCTGGTAAGTTCAAAATCGAGCTAAAAGGCAAGATAATCAACACGAATGTCGTGAAACCCAGATATTCCACACGGGTGGACGAATTCGAGAAGTGGGAGAAGAGGTTTCTCCCTGCAAGAGAATTCGGTTTACTGATTCTTACAACCCCGAAGGGAATTATAGACCACAAGAAAGCGAAGGAAATGCACACCGGAGGAAAACTTGTTGCGTTTGTATACTGAGTGATTCTTATGTACTTCCAAGAACTTGTGATTCCAGAGGGTGTTGATGTCGAGATTTCTAAGTATACAGTCATGGTTTCCGGCCCGAAGGGCAGCCAGCAAAAGACATTGGAGCTCGAGAAAGGGACGAATGTTGAGAAAACAGAAAACAAACTGAAGATCTCTTCAGAAAATGAAGAGAGAAAAGTGAAAGCGAAGATAGGAACTTCCATTGCACATGTCCAGAACATGATTGACGGAGTGACGAAAGGGTTCGTCTACAAGTTGAAAGTCATTTATTCTCATTTCCCGATAACAGTGAAAGTGGAAAAGGACAAGGTGATGATACAGAATTTTTTGGGCGAGAGGACTTCAAGAATTGCGAAGATTATTGGAGAGACCCAAGTCAAGATTGAAGGGCAGGAGGTTTCTGTGACAGGAACGGAATTGGAAGAAGTCTCTCAGACGGCTGCTAACATAGAGCAGGCAACAAGGATTGTCGGTTTTGACAAGAAGGTTTTCCAAGATGGAATATACATCACGCAGAAAGGTGGGTAAATGAATCCGAGAAAGAAACCGAAATTTTTGAGGTCATCCGCGCACGCGTACAAGAGGATAGGAATGAAATGGAGAAAACCCAGAGGGGTTCATTCGAAATTGAGGAGAAAAGAGAAAGGAAAAGGATTCCATCCAAATGTAGGCTGGGGCGCACCAAAATCATTGAGAGGATTGCACCCATCTGGATTCGAGGAAATTCTAGTTTCGAATTTGAAACAGCTGGAGAAAATAAATTCGCAAAAGCAAGCTGTAAAAATCTCGCACACCGTAGGGAATAAAAAAAGGTTGCTAATTTTGAAGAAGGCAGATGAAATGAAAATAAGGGTGTTGAACAAATGAGCAGTTTACAGAAAAGGATGGCAGAATGTGATATGCATGGACAAGTGAAACCTGTAGTTGTTGTCTTGCAGGACAAGGAAGCAATAAATCAAGTTTCCATAAGCCTTTATTGTCCTAAATCTTCAGAACATCCAAGGTATGAATTGAATGATGTTGAAGGACATAAACTGGGCTATTGGTGTTCATATTGTAATAATGTGAAAAGGCCGTCCAGGACTTTTATAAGTAGCGAACCATCTGCAGGTACTATAGATGATTATTACCTGTTGAGTTGTCCTGACTGTCATAGTACAATTGGAGGAGATTTGATTTTATGAGCAGTTTGCAAAAAAGGATGGCAGCTGTTATCTTGAAAGTAGGGGAGTCGAAAGTTTGGCTAGATCCTAGTAAGGCAAAAGATATTGAGAGCGCAATAACAAAAGCTGACATCAGAAAACTTATCATGAAAGGCCATATCAAAGTCGCGAGGGAAAAAATCAAAATGCCAAGAAAAGCTGGCAAGAAGAAAAAAGGGAGCGGAAGCAGGAAGGGAGGAAAGCACTCGATAGTCACTGCAAAGAGGAAATGGATTTCGACTGTCAGGCCGCTGAGAAGGATGTTGAAGGAATTGAGAAGTTCCAAAGAAATAGACAATCAAACTTATAGAAAATTGTACATGCTCGTGAAAGGTGGGACTTTCAGAAGCAGAAGCCACATGAGAATTTACCTTGAGCAACATGGATTGGTGAAGAAAAAATGAAACACTCGCCAACCTACACTATGCCGTTCAAGAGGAGAAGGCTTGGAAAGACTGATTACACTAACAGGTTGAAATTACTTTCTTCGAAGAAACCAAGACTTGTGGTGAGGAGAAGTTCAAACTACATAACAGCACAAATAATCAATTTTGAGTTGATTGGCGACAAGACTTTGGTGTCTGCGAGCTCGAAGGAATTGAAGAAGATGGGATGGAAATTTTCTACAGACAATCTTCCTGCTTCTTATCTGACCGGGATGATAGTTGCGAAGAAGGCTGGGAAAAAAGGCATCAAAGAAGCAATTCTCGACTCCGGACTTTATGCCTCGACCAAAGGAAACAGGATCTATGCTGTTGTCAAAGGAGCGATTGATGGAGGATTGAATATCCCTATCAACGAAGAGATACTCCCGACTGAAGACAGGATAAAAGGAACTCACATATCAAAGAATCAGGAAAAGTTCAAGCAGCTTCCTGACGAGTTTGAAAAAATCAAGGGGAAGATTTGATGGCAGATTTCAGAGACAGACCAAGTTTGGAAGAAATGGAGAGAGTCAAAAGAGAACAGGCTCTGGCAAGATGGGTTCCGAAGACCAGACTAGGGAGAGAAGTTTTCGAGAAAAAAATAACTGACATTGACGAGATTTTGAAATCTGGAGTTCCAATCAAAGAATCTGAGATTGTAGACCAACTAGTTCCGAATTTGAAAAATGAATTGATCCTTATAGGTGGAAGGGCTGGGAAAGGTGGGGGGATCCAAAGAATCCCTGTGAAAATAACTGCGACCATGCACAAGTCGGGTAGGAGATTCACAACGAATGCTTTTGTAGTTGTGGGGAACGAAGACGGGATAGTTGGGATTGCAAAAGGATCGGCAGTCGAATCAAGAGATTCTATAGAAAAGGCAGTAAAAAAAGCGAAAACCAAAATTATGAGGATAAAAAGAGGCTGTGGTCACTGGGAATGCAGCTGCGGAGAGCCTCACACGATTCCATTCAAGACAGAAGGGCATTCTGGATCTGTGAGAGTTCTGTTGTTTCCTGCACCGAAAGGAGTCGGCCTTGTTGCAGACAACTCATCTAAGAAGATATTCAGGCTGGCAGGAATCAAGGATGTCTGGGTCAAAACTTTTGGAAATACTTCGGCCAGAATCAATTTGATTTCAGCAATTTTCGATGCGATGAAGAAACTTTACATTTATGAAAGGAGTGAAGAGTGATGTTCGCAGTGATTAGGATTAGCGGAACAGTAAATGCGAGCAGAGACGTTGAAGACACGCTTAAAATGCTGAGGCTAGAAGCACCGAACAACTGCGTGTTAGTTCCTGAAGATGCGAGTTTCAAAGGGATGCTTGGACATGTAAAAGATTTCATAACATGGGGAGAAGTTGAAAAGGAGACTCTAGTGAACCTTTTGGAAAAAAGATTGAGGTTGATGGGGAATAAGAAAATCGAAAAGAAATCATTAAAAGAAGTTACAGGATTCGATTCTTTTGAGAAATTAGCTGATGAGTTGATGAAAGGGAAGAAGTTGAAAGATTTTAAAAAATTGAAACCAGTTTTAAGGCTGACTCCGCCATCAAAAGGTTTCAAGTCGACAAGAGAAGGTTTTCCTCGTGGAGATTTGAGCTACAGAGGGAAAGAGATAAACAAACTGTTGGAGAGGATGATGTAGATGACAGTCAGAAGAGGAAAGAAAGTTAGAAAGTTTAGAGGACACAGGACTTATGGAACTGGAAGTCACAAGAAGGCGAGAGGTGCTGGTAACAGAGGCGGAAGAGGGAAGGCGGGTCTTCATAAATACAAGTGGAGTCTTACCGTCCAGAGCGAAGAAAAATTTTTCGGAAAGCATGGATTCAAGAGACCTCAGGGGACCGTGAAAGATATTCCGACTGTTAATCTGAAAATGTTGGACGCACAAGCAGAGAGATTACTGAAGGAAAAACTTGCAATTAAAGAAGACGACAAAATAAAAATTAATGTTTTGAAATTAGGATTTGAAAAGGTTTTGGGAGGCGGAAAAATTTCCCAACCACTTGTCGTAGAAGCGAAGTTATTTTCCAAGTCGGCAATAAAAAAATTAGAGAAAGCTGGCGGAAAGGCGATCAAAATTGGATGAGCAACCAGAAGAAGAGAAGAAGGAAATTATAGATAAGATTGCAAAGTTCCTGCCTTCGGTGGAAAAACCGACATACAAGCAGAGCTTCAACACAAGGTTAATCTGGACTGGTATCGCGCTTGTCGCATATCTTCTGCTCTCTAACATCACTGCGTTCGGAGTCCAGAGGAGCGAGAATCCTCAGTTGACTTTTTTGGAAATCGTTCTTGGTTCTAGATTCGGAAGTTTGATGACATTAGGTATTGGACCGATAGTTACAGCAGGAATCCTCTTGCAACTTCTTGTAGGATCTAAAATAATAAACTGGGACATGACAAAACCTGAGAGCAGGGCTAAATTCCAGACATGGGATAAATTCCTGGCCATAATTCTTGCATTTGTAGAAGGTTTCGCATATGTAATCGCAGGTGCTGTGCCTGTTGCTCCAGGATTGCCAATGCTGATAGTTGTTACGCTGCAGTTGGCCATGGGTGGAGTAATTGCAATATTGCTTGATGAAGTTGTAAGCAAATGGGGATTCGGTTCAGGGATCAGTTTGTTCATAGCCGCAGGAGTCGGAAGCCAGATACTCGTGAGAACGATATCTCCTCTGTCGTCTGCATGCCAGCCAGGGGACTTGAGCTCTTGCTTGCCTCGTACAGGAAATCCGCCGGCAGGACTGTTATGGACTTTCTTCACTGACTTGTTCACTGGTGCCCCATTTACAACTGTCCTGTTGCCGTTGCTACCGATGATCGCTACGTTGGTTGTTTTCTGCATCGTCATCTACATCCAAGGAATAAGAATTGACGTGCCGCTGTCGATGTCGAAGATGAGGGGATTCGGGAGAACTTGGTCACTTAAGCTTCTTTACACAAGCAACATTCCTGTAATCCTTGCTGCAGCTCTGTTAGCAAACATGCAGCTCGTTGGAAGGATTGGAGCAGTGCCGACAGGGAACGGCCTCACATGCGGCCAGTTCGCGTGCTACGATTCTTCAGGGCAAATCGTCTTAGGCCCAAGTGGATTCAATATAGTATACTACCTGAGTGCTCCGAACAATCTCTTGGGAGAAATAGTGACAGGGATCTTGACTCAGTCAGAAATAATCAGAGCTATCACTTATCTCCTGTTTCTTACAGGCGCAGCCATGTTGTTTTCGATTTTCTGGGTCAGCACTGCAGGTATGGATGCAGGATCTGTTGCTAAGCAGATTGAAGGGGCGGGCATGCATATCCCAGGGTACAGGAACGACAAAAAAACCATGGAGCAAGTTCTGGCGAAATACATATCCCCTCTGTCAGTTTTAGGAGGATTGACAGTAGGTTTGTTAGCAGCACTGGCAGACTTCACCGGAGCAATCGGGACTGGAACAGGAATACTTTTGACTGTTATGATTCTCTATAACTATTATGAGGAATTGAGCAACCAGAGATTGGACGAAGCTCATCCGGCGGTAAGAAAGATTTTAGGTGAATGAAATGGTGTTTGAAGAACTGATCGGAATTTTCGATGCAATATTCTTCCCACTCTTTGCTTTCCAACCTCATATATCTTTGTTGATAATTTCTAGTTTCCTGACAGTTTTGATGCTTTTTATAAACAGGCTCACTGTGAACAGAAATCTTGTCAGGGAAATTAAAAATAAGATGGAGGAGACGAGAGAACTTCTCACTGCTGCTCAGAAGGAGAACAGGACTGAAGATGCGAACAAACATCTGAGCGAGATGATGAAAGCGAACAGCCAGTATATGAAAGTAACGTTTAAGACTTTGATAATTTCTATTGTAATAATCAGTTTGTTTTTGCCATGGCTCAGACACACCTATGAAGAGACTTACAAGGGAGTTCCGGTTGCAAAACTGCCGTTCAGCCTTCCGTTCCTCGGAGACAGCGTGAACTGGCTGTACTGGTACATATTTGCATCACTGACAGTGGGATGGGTCATAAGAAAATTGATGGAGATCGACTATGCGTAAGATGAAGAGAAGAGTACCTGGAAGCAGGACGAAACTTGTTTACAAGAGAGAGAAGACTGGAATTCACAGGTGTGCGAACTGCGGAAGAGAACTCCATGGAATGAAAAAGCTCACTGCTAGTCAGATAAGGAAGCTTTCTAAGAGCGAGAGAAGGCCTACAAGACCTTATGGTGGATATTTGTGCGGTGAATGCACGAGAGAGCTATTTAAGGATAGAGCAAGAAAACAATTTAGTTAGGTGAGAAGATGGCATCATTTGAAATCGGAAGGGTGTGCATGAAGATTGCTGGAAGAGAAACTGGAAAGTATTGTGTTGTTTTGAAAAAGGTTAATGATGCTTTTGTAGAGGTAACAGGTCCTAGAATGCTAACTGGAGTGAAGAGAAGGAGGGCGAATGTGGATCATCTGGAACCGCTGCCTTTCACTGTTGAGATAAAGGAAGGGTCTCAAGATGACGAGGTGCTTCAGGCACTTGAGAAAGCAGGATTGATTACAAAATTCGGATTGAAAAGACCGTCGGCCGCCCAGGTCAAAACTGAAAAGGCAAAACCGCCAAAAGAAGCAAAAGTCGAAAAGCCTAAAGAGAAGAAAGAAGAAAAGGAAACTAAAGATAAAAAAGCCAAGAAGAAATAATTGATGGCCGGAATCATACTTATTAGCGTTGCAAAATTATAAGAAATCATGTGGCTCGTTAAATCTGAAGAAAAAACTGATGAGAGATTTGGGAAAAAACCTGAAGATAGAAGTGTAGAGGAATTAATCAAGTCTTCTGTTGTGATTGTGGACAAACATCAAGGTCCGACTTCCCATCAAATAACAGACTGGATAAAAAAGATGTTTGAATTGAAGAAAGCTGGCCATTCTGGAACCCTTGACCCTGGTGTGACTGGGGTTTTACCCATCGCTCTGGAAAATGCGACTAAGATAATGCCGATGTTGGTCGGACTGGACAAGACCTATGTTGGGATGATGCACATCCATCAAGGTGTCGAAGAAAATTTCCTTAAAGAAAAAGTATCTCACTTCATCGGAAAGATAAAACAACTTCCTCCAGTAAAATCAGCAGTAGCAAGGAGAGAGAGGGAAAGGGAAATTCATTTTTTTGATATAGTTGAGATAGATGGGAAGAATGTTTTGTTCAAAGTCGGTTGCGAAGCAGGGACTTACATAAGAAAACTAATCCATGACCTCGGCCAGGCACTTGGAACTGGAGCTCACATGGCTGAACTGAGAAGAGTAGAAGTAGGAGAATTCACTGAAAAAAAATCTCATTCACTTGTTTCAATAAAGGATGCGTTTGAGTTTTGGAAGGAAGGGGATGAAAAACCTATCAAGAAAATTTTGATTCCCGTAGAGAACGCAATTGAAAAGGATAAAAAAATATTTGTCAAGGATTCTGCGATTTCAACAATCGTGAATGGCGCTCCGATTTATCCAAATGGAATCACCAGGATTCAAGAAGGGATAGAAGCAGGAGAATTGATCGGGATATTCAGCTTGAAAGATGAGTTGATATCTATCGGTATAGCCAAGATGTCAAGCGACGAGATGATGAAGAGAAAGAAAGGAATAACAATCAGAACAGATAGAGTGATAATGGAAAAAGGAATTTATCCAAATTATTCAAAGGATTGATATGGGAGTAGACAAGAAATTGATGAAGATTCTCGCATGCCCTCAGTGCAAGGGGGATGTAAAAGAAGAGGGAATGTTTTTAGTGTGCGGTAATTGCAGACTGGCTTTTCCTGTCTTAGAGGACGTTCCTGACATGGTAATAGAAGACTCGTGGAAATTGGAGGAAGCGAAGAAGCATAAATTTAAGCATGACTTACGATTATAGTGATATTATGAAAATTGGAGAAATCAAAAGGGGCATGAGCAACATCACCGTAGAAGGGAAAGTAGTAGACGTGTCAGAGTCAAGACAAGTCCAGACAAGATACGGGAAGAAAAACGTGGCTGATGCCACTATAGAAGATGACACAGGACAGATTGGACTTTCTCTTTGGGAGAATCAGATAAATGCTGTCACTGCTGGAAATTCGATCAGTGTGTCTGGCGCATATGTGACTGAATTCAGGGACAAGCTCCAGCTGAACATACCAAAATCAGGGAAATTGGAAGTTCTCGGATAGACTACTCTCTTTCTGAATAGTCGATTAATCAGCAATAAGATATTTAAAATGCGTTTATAATTGTAGTGTAGACTCAAGGTCTGATACCAAGATGATGAGCAGCTACCATAGCCGAGGTCGCATAACCCGGTAGTGCACCAGCCTTGAGTCTTTTCGATGAAAACATGGCTTGACTCTGATTAATGATGAGTCGGAGGTGAATTGAGAAAGATAGTAAGCTGGCGGGCGCAAGCCCATCAGGGTTCAAATCCCTGCCTCGGCGCTTTCTTTTCCTTCTAAAATCGATTTACTAAACCTGTAAAAGACTGTCAAAAAGGTTTATATGGGGTCTTTACGAAATTCTATGTAGGTGAATGAATGAAAATGCAATCAGGCGGCGCATGGGCTGTCACGACAGCTTTCATCGTCGTAGGACTCTTAACTCAATTGTATCCTTCATGGGGAGGATTGAATTGGGTTATCGCTGGTGTAGTTGCCTTCCTAGTGGCATGGGCAATGGCCGGTAAGAAATAGAAAAGTTAAGATTTTTTTAATTTCTTGTCTTTTTCTAATTACTATAGATAATATAGATTTAACGCGGCTGTGATCCAGTGGCTAAGATACAAATCGAAAGCGCCAGTAGTCTAGCCTGGTATAGCAAACGGGAAAGGACACGAGCTTCCCAATATTTAGGATATAGCTCGTTGCGTGGGTTCAAATCCCGCCTGGCGCACAAAATCTTACTCCCATTCTGTGGTTGCTGCTGGTTTGGTAGAGGCATCGAAGACTACAGCATCGACTTCTCCGAATTTTGCAACATTAGGATGAGAAAGAATTCTTGAAGCAATTTTATCACATAATGTCCAAGACATTTCATCTGGTTTTCTCAGCGGTCTGACACTCCTGAAATCTACAGAATTTACATCTCTCACAGCAATTACAACAGCATCATCATTCGAAGGAAAAGCGATTACTGGAAGCTGATCGTATTTCACACCGTATTCTGAAAATAAATTTTCAGTAATTTCTGTGGCCTCTTTAAGAAGGGAAATGTTAGATCTGTTGAATTCTATACCTTTTTTTATGTCAGTAAGCTGAGTAGGATCAAAACCGTTTCTTCCCCACTTACGATCCCAGTACACAGTTCTATTTATTGCAAGTTCTTCTGCCATGTGTTTTTGGGTCAAGTTTATCGAATCCCAATTTCTATATCCGGTGACTAGAGCAAGGTTCTCAAATGTCCTGTTGTCTCCTTTAAGGCCTACGGTTTTTATTGGCAACGGATATCCGCGTAAATAGTGCCCTGCAGCAATTTCTGACACACGTGATTCTAACTCGTCTGGGTATGAATGAACCCCTGTTATCAGTCTGACTACAAGGCCCGGCCCTGGGAATGGAGGTCTGTTAATAATATAATCGGGGAGATTGAGATGCCGAGCTAGACGTCTAGCTCCATCTTTGCTTAGAAATCTTAAGGGCTCAACTGATTTGATGTCTTTCCTGTACGAATCCTCACCTCGAACATTGTGGTGGGTTTTTATTCTAGCAACAGTTCCAGCGTCTTTCGAAGTTTTTTTTGCTGCCTCCTTTCCGCTTTCTCTACGATCAGTTGCAAGAGTGCCATCAATGAAAACAACATCCTCTTTATCTAAATCGAATTTTTCTAGAACTTCTAGAACACTCTGGTCATACAGTCTTTGGAATGTTTTCCTCTTATCTTCAGGATCTGTGAGACCTGAAAGAGCAGTGAAAAGTCTCTCTGAATAGTCTAAAATGTGGACCTCTTTGCCTGATATTTCTTGTAGGTAATTTTTGACTGTTTTTGCCTCGCCCTTTCGTTCAATTCCCATATCGAGGTGGACACCTATCAGCGAAATTCCAGAGCGGATGGCTAGGCTGTAAGCAACAGTAGAATCAACGCCTCCACTTAAAAAAATCAAACCTTTCTTTTTACCTACTATTTTTCTAATTTCAGCTCTTTCTCTGGCTACATATTCTCTTTCGTTAAAATCTTCCAACTTAACCTGGTTAGGTATTGCACCGCAGATTTTTTCGGCGAAATTTCTCAGGATGGTATTTCCGTATTCTGTGTGAGTAAGTTCTGGATGAAATTGGACTGCGACTTGATTTCCAAATCCTATTGACACCATATTTTTGTCTGATTTAGCAAAGACATTCGATTCGTCTATTCCAGAAACAGAATCTCCATGGTTCATCCAAACTATTGATTCTGGGGGAACGCCATCGAAAAGTTGATGAGGTTTTGTAAGAGTCATTCTTGTCCAGCCATATTCACCCCTTCCACCAAATACTTCACCCCCATGCCTATGAGCAATGACATGCATTCCGTAACATATGCCCAAAACAGGTTTACTAGAGGTGAAGATTGAGGGATGATAAGGATAGGAATCAGGCTGATAGACGCTTTTAGGCCCCCCAGAAAGAATGATTCCGTCAGCATCGCTCATTTGGCGGACTGGGATATTGCTTTTGGCGTACTTCACTTGGTGTCCTAATCCTGTTAGTCTATTTCCGATCAAGTCTGTATGCTGACCTCCAAATTCAAGCACATAGAAAACTCCCATAAGATGTTTATTGAGTTTAATTTTAAATTCTTATAAACATTAAAAAAGAAGATAATTGTTAGTCTAAGGTGTCGAAATGAAGAGAACTGGCCCAACCAACCCCTACCTGAAGGAATTGATTTCAAGCTTGAGGGAGAGATCTTTCAAGGAGAATTCACACATATGGTTAGCGGTAGCTGAGAGGTTGGAAAAGCCGACAAGGAAGAAGGTTGAGGTTAATCTTTCTGACATTGAAAGGAATTCTGATAAAAACGATTTTGTTGTTATCCCTGGAAGCGTCCTCAGTTCTGGAGATCTGACAAAATCTGTCAATGTAGCTGCCTGGAAGTTCTCAGAAGCGGCGAAAGAGAAAATTAAAAAGTCCAAAGGGAAGATCATGACGATTGAGGAACTGGTAAAAGAAAATCCGAAGGGAACCGGGGTAAAAATTCTGGTGTGAACATGAAAGTGTACGATGCTGAAAACCAAATCCTGGGAAGGATGTCTTCGATTATTGCCAAACAGCTGTTGAAAGGAGAGAAAGTTTTCATTATTAATGCGGAGAAGGCTGTTCTATCTGCAAGCAGAGAATTTTTACTAGAACATTACAAAAAGAAGTACAAAAAAGGGGATGTTTTCAAAGGGCCTTTCTTCCCGAAGCAGCCTGACAGGATGCTGAAAAGAACTGTTAGAGGAATGCTTCCTTGGGACAGGACGAAAGGAAGAATAGCATACAAGAACCTGAAAGTTTTCATCGGCGTTCCGGATGAAATGAAATCGATGCAGTTTGAGAAACTCAAGGAAGCAGATGCTGACAGGTTGAGAGGCAAGACTGTCTCTCTCGGGGAGATTTCAATCGCGCTTGGAGCCAAGAAAAGATGGTAAAGAAGGAAGATAAGACAATCGTCACCACAGGAAAAAGAAAAAATTCGATTGCGAGAGCGAAAATAATTCCAGGCACAGGAAAAATCTTAATCAACTCTGAGCCTTTTGAATTGTGGGGAACTGAGTTTCTGAGGATGAGACTGAAAGAACCGCTGATGCTCGCTGGAGATCTGGTTAAGAAAGTAAACATATACGTGAACGTCAGGAGTGGCGGAATGACAGGCCAGACTGATTCGATAAGAATGGCAATTGCAAGGGGATTAGTTGATTTTAGCAAGGATAGAAATTTGAAAGAAATATATACCCAGTACGACCGTAATCTATTAGTATTCGATTCTAGAAGGAACGAGCCGCACAAACCTGGAGCAAGCAAGCGTGGGGCTCGACGCCATAAACAGAGATCCAAGAGATAAAATTTTTTCTTAAAATTAATCACTGGAAAAACTATTCCGAAATTCAAATCCCGGTGGGAGCACTATTAAAAAGATAAGGATATAAATCCAATAATTAAATTAAATACACTCGGTGTCGATTAGGGTACAGATAATTCATCAGATTAGGGAGTATTTATGATAATTCCGGTGAGATGTTTCACATGTGGAAAGGTAGTAGGTCATTTGTTCGAGGATTATAAAAAGAGGGTTAAGTCAGGAGAGAATGGGGAGAAGGTCTTGAATGATCTGGGATTGAAGAGATACTGCTGCAGACAATTATTTATGGGGCATGTAGATTTGTTGAAGGATGTTTCTCAGTTTAAACCGTGATTGAATGAATTGGCCTAAAGATCATTTGACAAGATTTGAAGTAGCCCGACTCGTCGGTGCGAGAGCGCTTCAGATTGCGTTGGGGGCTCCCATTCTGATTAAATCTGAATTGACTTCTTCTATCGATCTGGCCAAGGAAGAATTCAAAAATAAGGTTATCCCAATCACGATAAAAAGAAAACTCCCTAGCGGGGAAAAAATTATCGTCGATGTGAAGAAGGGAATCGACAATTGGATGAAAGTTCACGAAGGGGAAATCTGATTTGGAATACCCCTTGACATCAGATCACTAACTCTGTGTCTCATATAAGGCAAATGTTCTTCGTGATGCCTCTTCATATAGCTTTCTCTTCCTATCCTTTTCCTCTGCCTGTCTGCTTCAAAGTACCTTAACATGGGAGAAACTACAGCACGGTAAGCTGGCGGAACGGGCCTTATGTCCAAACCCTCAACATATGACAACAATTTATTCGCCACTTCAGTCCTTCCTTTTGCGAGAGTAGTTATATTTGTTGAGAAAGAATTCTGGATTTGAGTAGTTCTAGCGATATAGAGCATTTTTAAAAAGACCGTCTCAACATATGGTTCTTGAGCAGGTTTAGGTATGGCCATAGATTCGCCCTTGTGCCTTCTAAATATTCCTCCAAGCTCAAAATGATCGATGTCATTGTTCGTTAAGAGAAAAGTAAGTGAGACTTCTTTATCCTTTCTAGTCAATCTTCCTTGCAACAATCTCCACGGATCGTAGACTTCTTCTCTCCAAGATTTTCTTCTTTGAAAAACGCAATGAGCAAGATAAACAGACATCGAATTGGCGTCTAAATCTGCTGTAAAAGGAGGTGGAGAATCTACTTCTGCCCATTCTGATCTATTCAACTTGTCCAACAAGTCCCTAATTTTTAATTGAGTTCGTGCTCTGATTCTTTCTTCCAATGAACTTGTCTGATGATAAATGAGTTTTTTGCCATAGACTTCTTGAATTATTTGTCCCTCATCTGTTACTCCCTGGAGAACTTCACTTAAATCATGAGTGCTTACCTTCTCTTGATTAAAAGATTGCATAAATTCTCCGAAGGTCATGTCCCCAGTTTTGAGTAATTGCAAAACGTATTTTCTAATCAATTCTTGTTCACTCATTTTTTCACATCCATTTTCTTTACATCGTCTTTACTTTTTTTAAGCATTTCTATTAAACTACTTGCCAATCTTCGAGCCTCTTCCTTTCCCTTTTCATGAAAAACTTCAATTCCCATAGGCCCATGGTCAACGTAATCTAAGAATGTTTTTATTACTGGATGCTTACTTTTGAACTCTGCTGATTTCAGAATACCGTATATACTTACTTGAAGTGTATCAGCGAAAACGTTAGGCGAAGTCTTCAATTCTCTAATATTGATTCCATCAGCAGTATGTTCTTCAATGTCCATTTTTCCAGCGACTAAAGGACCTAGAACAGTACTACTGATATCAACTTTTGTATACACAAGATTTGGAAGTTGTCTGTGTCTCAATAGTTTTCTTACTTCTTCGAATCTGAGATCCAAAAAACTTTCGGCATAATATCGAATTCTGGCATTTATGTCCGTCTCTGGGATATTCAAAGAAATCAAGTCACTCCTAGCTTTAGCCAATTCTTCAAGACGAGTTTTCCCGTAAATTAAATCCTCAATTGGGCTTTTATAACTCTGAAAATATTCGAAACCAGAACGTTTTCTTCTATCGTACATTTTAGCAACTGTCTCTCCCTCGAGTTTCCATAAAAAAGTTGATACTTCATGAAGAACTATTCCGTAAAGTAAGCTCTTTTTTCGAGCACCATAAAATTTTGGTACATGACGCGACATCAATTTTTCATAAAGCCTTAAAAAACTCCTATCCCCTTTTTCTGCTAAAGTATATTCTACTAAATCCGATACTCTCAAGTGCGACGGCATCATGTGATTCAATTTATACAAAACACTTGAAGGTTTTATCTTTAACCTTATTCTAAGAATTCCACATCATCAATTCTTCCGTCAGAATCCCTGTCGATTCCCCTTACTACTCTGGCGATTTCACCGTTGTGCTTGTTTCCTTTGTCGATTTCTTTCAAATGTTTTATCAATGCGACTGTAGCAGCACGAGTTCCTTTGAATCTTTTTCCTGCGACAATCAGAACTTCTTTGTCTTTTGCGAATGGGTTCTTGGTTTTTATCACTATCCCTATGTCGTCGGCACTGTAGATAGTTTTTGAGAATGAAGAAACTAAATCAAACTCGTGATTCGGATCGAAATAGATTGGAAGATCTTTATTTAATTTTTCTATGTAGATGTTTGCTTTGGGTCCTCCGATCAAAATCAAATTGTTCTTAAGATCCTTGTCCCTGACTTCTGTGTCCAACTTATAATTTGGTTCTGTATGCTTGTTCAAAAAAGATCCTAGAAATAATCCTAAATCAATTGCCACATTCCCGTCCGAAGCCTGAACTCCATATCGTCCGTGTGAATCAGGAGAACCGATTATTATCAGAGAATTCAGATTTCCTGAATCAATGAACGGTTTGAGGAAATCTAGTTCCATCACTTTCGTCTTTTTGTCAACCAAAGGCTCGCCATCGAACAATTTTACTGAAATAAACGGATAGGAAACAGAATAGATTTTTGTTATAGCGCCAACTCTTTCTTCAGTCCTGTCCAATGTGATAATTCCTGCTTGCTCCAGTCTCCTGATATGGTAGTATATCTTCTGTTCGTGCTGTTTCAATCTCCTTGCTATATCCATGGCACAGGAAGGTTGTTTAGACAGTTCGTTTAGAATTTTCAAGGACAGCTCTGAATTGAGGACGCTGAATTTTTTTGGTTTGACTATAAGTGTTTTGTGAGCGACTTGCCCTTCCTTGCTTTCTTCGATCAAATAAGGCATATCTTATTAATAAAACTATAACCTTATAAGTCTTCTTTTAGTGGTTAAACCATTTAAAGCCTTCTTTTTGTGTTTTTGACATCCCTACTAAGGAAACTCTTTTAGATTCCTTTTATACTGGATTCTGGACAAAGAAGATTCTATGGATGCAATATCGACACCAGCTGGGATGATGGAAGAGGCTAACCCCAACAAGGATTTGAACAATAAAAATTTTGGCCGAACATTCTTGACCAGCACTATTTCTCTCGGGTGATGCGATGAACGACACAATACCACTTTTATCAGTTGCTCACCGATTCGGACATTGGCAAGTTGCATGCCTGTATGATGATGGAGGGATTTTTGAATTTTCAGTAGATGAGGTCAAACATCCTATGATTGGAGCTGAAAGATCAAAATTGACATATCTTGTTGCAAGGAACGCCAAAGTAGAAGGTACAGGCAATTCTTACATAATTCATGATGGAGAAATTCTTGAATGGAAAGGAGGATGGGAACTCCCAGAAGGAATAGGCAAAACTAGTGATTTGCTCAATTATGCCGCGTCAAAGTATGGAATCGAAATAAACTTGAAATCTCCACATGCGATTCCCTCATCTCCACCAATAGTAACTCCTGAAATATCGCCAGACATTAATCAAGAAAAACATTTTGAAACTGCACCCATGATAACAATGAACCAGAAATAAGGCGATTATTATTACAGACATAGCAGTGATTTTAGCAGGAGGAATGGGTACAAGATTATCAGAAATTAGTCAGTACGTCCAGAAGTGCATGTTCCCCGTAAATGGAATCCCTCTTTTGGGGCACCATATAGATAGAGCAACATCACTCGGAGTTGAAGAAAATAATATTCATGTGGTTGTCGGTTACAGAGCAGATGATGCAAGAAATTTTTTGAGGAGATATCATCCGAAAGTAAATCAATTGCCGACAATGAACGTCAAAGGTGGAACGGGAACTGGCCTCCTTTCAACTGAAGATGCAGTGGGTAGAAATTGGTCATGGGGGTATGTTTTTTATGGTGACAATTATTTCACAGATCCTTTGACTTCGTGGAGAGAAAAAGAAGAACCCATAGTTGCTGTAAGAAGCGTGGCTGATTTGTCAAGATATGGAGCGGTTTTGAGTAAAGATGGGTATCTACAAGATATAGTAGAGAAGAAGATTACCGGATCAGGTCACGCCCTTGTCGGAGCGATGAAAGAGCCGCCGGAAATATTCGATCATATCAAAAGAGTGAAACCAAACGATGGAGAAATATTTTTAACAGACGCGATAATGTCTCTTAATGAAGAAAGGGCTCATAGAGTTCATGAAATCGATGGTAGCTGGTATGATGTGGGAAGCAAGGACACGTTAAAGCTTGCGATTAATGGTGACAACCATGGTTGAAAAAATATTTCAAAACTATTTATCTGCTCCACGAAGAAGCTATTTTAAAGATAAGAAAATGTTTAGAGAAGAAAAATGTCTTTTTTGCTCGACGTCTGAAAAATTAAAAAAAGAATCTCCGCCATTAATTTTAGATCTTGGATTCACGAAAGTATTCGTCATTGCAAATTTCAAAAATTGTTTTTTGGTAGTTAATCCATATCCATATGTACCAAGGGGACAATTGCAACTCGTTACTCACAGGCACATACAGGGAATGAAAGAATTGAATGATGGAGAAATGGATGAAATTTTCAAGGAACTAATTACTAAAATACAAACTTCGCTTGAAAAAGAATATCCAATGGTTGTTGGATTCAACATTGGAATAAATTATGGAAAAACAGCTGGGCAGAGCGTTGAACATTTTCACATACATCTGGTGCCTAGATTTTCAAGCGAAACTGGATTTATGGAGACCACCGCTGGAACAAGAATAGTAGATGAAAATCCCGAAGAGACTATGGAGAGAATGAGCAAGTACTTTAAGTGATTTTATGATAAGACAGGCAGTAATTTTGGCTGGAGGTTTAGGGAAAAGAATGGGCGAAGTTGGAAAGCAAATGCCTAAAGTTTTATTGAAATATGAAGGAAAAACACTGCTTGAAAGAAACATAGAGAAATTAAAAGAGGTAGGAATCGAAGACATAGCAATTGTAATAGGACATAAAGGAGAATTGATAAAGGAAATTTTGGGTCCTTCTTTCAAATACTATCATCAAAAAAAGCAGATGGGAACAGCGGATGCCGTGGCTGCTGCGAAGGATTTTGTCAAGGATACTTATTTTCTCGTGATGAACGGTGACATTGTAGTTGATGATTCCCTCGAAAATCTTACAAAAATGAAACCGCCAGTTATCGCAAGCTACAAAATTGATGACACTTCGAGATTTGGAAAACTGTTGATTAAAGGAGGCAAACTTGTTGACATAAAAGAAAAGACGAAAGAGAAAAAATCGGGATTGATAAATGCCGGAATATATGTTTTTCCAAAAGGGATTTTCCAAATGATTGAAAAAACTCCTCTCAGTCCAAGAGGTGAATATGAAATTACTGACACTATAACAATGATGATAAAAAGTGGTGTCGATTTGAAAGTTTACCCACTCAGAGGAGGGTGGAAGGACATAGTTTCACCTGGGAATCTAGGCGATAACTAGTCACATTTTCTCAGGAACTCTAATCCCTATTAAATCCAATGAATTTTCCAAAACATTTTTAGTCGCTTGTACAAGAGCCAATCTAAATTTTTTCTCATTGCCTTCGGATTTTAGAACAGGGCAGAATTGATAGAAATTATTGAATTTGGTCGCAACCTCGTTGGCATAGTTGCATATGTTATGCGGCCTCATATCTTTTGCTGAATTCACAACTACTTCTGGGAATCTTGATAAAACTTTCAATAAATTCCTCTCATGCTCTGTCAATCTTATTGATTTTATTTTTGATTTTGTCTTTTTGGCTTTTTTCAAGATGCTGTTGCAACGTGTGTATGCATATTGTATGTAAGGACCTGTGTCGCCTTCGAAATCAAGTATCTTGTCCCAGTCAAAGACAATGTCTTTTTCAGGAGACACTTTGAGCAGTGCATACTTCATCGCTCCGATTCCTATTTTTTCGGCGGTAGATTTCTTTTCTTTCTCCTTCATTCCTGAATTTCTTTTTTCAATTTCTTTAGCCGCAAGATCTACCACCTTGTCTATCACGTCATCGAGCAAAACCACTTTTCCTAATCTTGAGCTCATCTTACCTTCAGGGAGATTCACCAAACCGTACACAAGATGACAGAAGCCTCCCTTTTCTCCTAAAAGTTCTAAGGTTTTGAAGACCTGTTCGAAATAAAGTTTCTGCTCAGCACCAACCACATAAATTGATTTGTCTAACTTGTATTTTTGAATCTTGTGAACTGCAAGGCTGAGATCTTTTGTCGAATAGAGGACTGTTTCGTCGGATCTCAGTACGATGTAAGATGGCAAACCATATTTTTCTAAATCGACGACAACTGCGCCTTCAGGACTCTTGAATGCTATTTTTTTCTTCAAAAGTACATCAATAATTTTTTTGGAATCTTTTTCAAACTGGCTTTCTGCCAGTTCTATGTCAAGTTTTACTCCGAGCCTGTCGATAGTCTCATGAAATCCTTCAAGAACCCATGAAGTAACTTTTTTCCAAAGCTCAAGAGTTTTTTTGTCCCCCTTCTCCCAGTTTTGTAAGAATTCTCTTACCTTCGGTTGTTCCTTATCTTCTGGATATTTTTCATTGTACATGACATAAAATTTCCCAATGAAGTGGTCTGGTTTTATATCAGGTTTTTTATCTTGACCCCACATCTTGTATCCGAGGATAGCTTTAGCCTGCTGACTTCCGATGTCGCCCCAATAAGTCACCGAGAAAACTTTGTAACCAGCATATCTCATAATCCTCACAAGGCTGTCTCCAAGGACTGAATTCCTTCCATGACCTATGTGCTGAGGCTTGTTGGTGTTTGGCTGCGTGTGCTCGATCATCACCTTCTTCCTTTTGCCAAAGTCGGAAGCGCCGTATTTTTTGTCAGAAATAATTTCCTTCAACAACTTTTCGGAAATCTTTTCCCAGTTCAAAAAAAAGTTTATGTAAGCGCCTTTGGACTCTACTCTTTCGATCAGAGAAGTCTCCCATACCTTCAACTTGTTCACTGTTTCTTCTGCTATCTGGTTTGGATTCTTTTTTAGAACTTTGGCGAGTTCGAAACAAGGGAATGCATAGTCTCCCATCTCAGAACTTGGAGGAACTTCAATATTTTCTTCGGTAGTTTCTATCCCAGAAGATTTCAGAAGTTTCAGAATCTCCTCTTTCATCATTATAATCAAATGGTTTTTAGAACAAATAATTAATACTATAAAAGTAGAGTGTTAGTATGAAAATCGTAAAGGATTTCAAAATCGATAAAAAAACATCTGTTGACGAATTGGTGAAACAGATGAGCGAAAGCGGAGGGTTTACTTCCAAGAAATTGGCAGTTGGAATAGAAATTGTCGAGAAGATGATCAAGGACAAGGATTCGCTGAATTTCCTGTCTTTTCCGGCAGACATCATCGCAACAGGAACAAGGGGGGTAATCAAGTCTCTTGTCGAGAAAAAACTATTCCATATTTTAATCACAACCTGCGGAACATTAGATCACGATCTGGCTAGGAGTTTCAAAGATTATTTCCATGGGGATTTCAACATGGACGACAGAGATCTTCACAAGAAAGGCATCAACAGACTGGGAAATGTTTTGGTCCCGAACGATTCTTATGGAATAATTATAGAAAAGAAGATGAGAGAGATACTGGACGAGTTGTGGAAGGAAGGTAAGAAGGAACTTTCCACTTGTGAGTTGTGCTGGGAGCTGGGGAAGAGGATTGAAAACAAGAGTTCGATTTTGCATTGGGCCTATGTGAACAAAATCCCGATTATTGTCCCAGGGATAACGGATGGGGCAGTAGGATACCAGATCTGGATGTTCTCTCAAGATCATGATTTCAAAATCAATTTGCTGAAAGATGAGCAGTTCCTTAATGACAAAGTTTGGAAGGCGAAGAAATCAGGGGCATTGATAATTGGTGGAGGAATTTCTAAACATCATGTGATTTGGTGGAACCAGTTCAAGGATGGATTGGATTATGCTGTTTACATTTCTACTGCAGTTGAATACGACGGAAGCCTTTCTGGAGCTAAACCACACGAAGCCGTGTCATGGGGAAAGATAAACGAGAAAGCTGATTTTGTTTCCATTGAAGAAGATGCAACCGTGGCCTTGCCGATCATTTTAGCATCGCTGCAGGAACGAATCTGATCATTTCAAATTAAATTTTTTGATTTCATCAAGAATCTTGCCGACCATTATTTCAGGACCGCGCGTGACATGGATGTCTAGGAAAGGAATCTTACCTGTGTAATGTTCAATCACAGGAGCTGCTTGGTTTTTATAAACTTCTAACCTCTCTTTGATCACCTCAGGCTTGTCGTCATCTCTCTGATAAAGCGGTCCGCCACATTTGTCGCAAACGTTCTTTTTCTTGGGAAGCATAGGAGGAAGAAGATATTCGACTCCATCAATATTTTTCTTGATGTCTGCAATGTTGTAGATGTCTCCGCAGTTTTTACACATTCTCCTGGCAGACATCTTCTCAATAAGAATTTCATCAGGGACGATTAGGTTGATTATCACTTCTATTTTTGTGATTTTGTCCAGTTCTTTCGCCTGGAAAATTGTCCTTGGAAAACCATCCAGAATGAAGCCGTTCTTTGTGTCAGGCTTCTTCAATCGTTCTTTGAACATCTTCATCGTCACGTCGTCAGGAACGAACTCGCCCTTGTTCATGTACATTGCGGCCAATTTTCCCAACTGAGTATTATTCTTCACTTCTTCCCTGAACATGTCTCCCGTTGCTATTCGGGCAATCTTCAATACAGGAGCGATTCTAGTAGAATATGTCCCCTTCCCCGACCCTGGAGGTCCGAATATTACAAGTCTCAAAACGACACCCGATTGTTTTAAATAAAATTGTTTGCAAGCATATTTATTTAGATGGGCTGGGATAGTTTAGCCTGGCTAGAACACGGCGCTCATAGTATCAAACTCATGAGCATCGATAAAAGATGAGATAAGAAACGCCGGAGTCGTGGGTTCAAATCCCACTCCCAGCATTAAGTGATGAAATGAAAAGATTGCACAAGATTGGTTTGGCAATAATCAGGGACGATAAGCTTCTCATGCTTAGAGATATCGATGGTTTCTTGCTATTTCCTGGAGGAGTTTTAGAAGAAAAGGAAACCGATGAAGGATGCCTTGAAAGAGAATTGAAAGAAGAACTTGGAGTTGATTTGAAGAAAGAGACACTAAAATATGTCGGAAAATTCTTCGGCCCCGCAGCTGGAAAAAAAGATACCGAACTGGAATTTGATCTCTATGCAGGTGAGGTCGACGGCGAATTGAAACCGCAAGGAGAGATAAAAGAACTTCATTGGTTCGACAAAAGAACTGACTGGGGCAAGGTCACATGGCTTGCAAGATACAAATTGATTCCTGCTCTGATTCAGAGAAACATTCTAAAGTGATTTAAAGGAGATTGACTAATTATTTTCTGGGTGTCGGAATGGAATTAAGCGACGATGAGAAGAAAGTAATAGATGCTATGAAGACGTTGAGTGCTGTAGCAGAAGACAAGATGAAAGATGTCGACCAGATTGCAAAGACTTCCATGCTGCCGAAAGGGAAAGTCGGAAATATCATGGTGAATCTTGTAAACAAGAAAGCCATCAAAAGAATTACAAGAGAGAAGGCAGCAGGGTATTTCGTGTCTGACCCTTCGTTATTGTAAACCTTTTTAATAGGCAAACTCATTCTTAGAATATTCGTAATGGCCGGGATGGTGTAGTAGCTAGCATAAGGGCCTGTGGAGCCCTCGACGCGGGTGCAATTCCCGCTCTCGGCCCACTTTTCAAATCTTAAATAGAAAAAAGTGAAATGTAATTTATGCCGATTAGTCCTTTGCTTTTGATTATCGTAGTCTTCGCCGGAATTTTCCTTTTCGTCGCAGGCCTTTCATATTTTTTCGGAAGCGGGACTAATCTAGAAGCTTCTTTAGGATCGATTGTTGCCAAAGTGTTTCCTTCGTTCCAGACCACGACGACAACACAATTCAACCAGACCAAATGCACTCTCTCCGGAGGAAAATGTCTGTCGATAAACACGATTTCTGCTCTGTCCTGCAAATTAGAATTCTTGGACGAAGCCTTCTGCGGAAAAGGATTCAAATGTTGCATTCCAAGATGAAAACACTTATATATGACTTCTGACAATAGAATTAATGCACTCGAGGACTTGGCGTTGAACTTTGAGTGCGTCGGTGTCGATGTTTGCAACTGTAGTGGGTTGCATTCAATTGAAACTAAGACGGCACATGCGTAAGCAGTAAATGAAAAGTTCATTCTAGTCCTCGGTACAGTATAATCTGGAATAACGATCCAGATAGGTTGATTGATGAAACCTAGAGGTAGAGACCGCCAATTCTGGTTGATCCTGCCAGAGGTAATTGCTATCTGAGTTCTACTAAGCCATGCGAGTCGTGAGGTGTAAGACCTCGGCGCACTGCTCCGTAATACGCAGTCAACCTGCCCTTAGGTATGGGATAATCTTGCGAAAGTGAGGCTAATACCGTATAGGTATTGATTTCTGGAATGATTCAATACCCAAAGCTTCGGCGCCTTAGGATGGGACTGCGGCTCATCAGGCAGTTGTGGAGGTAAAGGCTCCACAAACCGATAACGAGTACGGGCTATGGAAGTAGGAGCCCGGAGATGGATTCTGAGACATAAATCCAGGTACTACGGTACGCAGCAGGCGAGAAAACTTTGCAATCGACTGACGTCGGACAAGGGAACTTGGAGTGTTGCAGCTCTGCTGCAACTTTTGCCAACTGTAAACGGGTTGGAGAATAAGAGCTGGGTAAGACGGGTGCCAGCCACCGCGGTAATACCCGCAGCTCGAGTGATTACCACTATTATTAGGTCTAAAGCGTCCGTAGCCGGTTTAGTAAGTCCCTGGTGAAATCTTACAGCAAACTGTAAGGCTTGCTGGGGATACTGTTAGACTTGAGACCGAGAGAAGGTAGAGGTACTCGCGGGGTAGGGGTGAAATCCTATAATCCTGCGGGGACCACCTGTGGCGAAGGCGTCTACCTAGAGCGGGTCTGACGGTGAGGGACGAAAGCTAGGGGAGCGATCGGGATTAGATATGGCGGGAGGGAAAGCTTTATACAGTATAGAAGTATATATTGTAGTATGGGATTAGAAAGCCGGTTAGAAGTGTTTCTTCGGAATCATGAGGAAATACAAAAAATGGGAGATGAATTCAAAACGAAAAGATCTCATAATCCAGTCAAGCTACCGAATTATCTTACTCCAGAAATCTGCCGAATAATCGGCATAATTCATGGAGACGGTAACATGTCCGGCAAAAGAATTCACATAACCGACAAAAATCCGAAATACCATGAATATCTAAACGAACTTTTCCGAAAAACTTTCGGAATAAGTTTGAATATATTCGAAGACAAGAATAGAAACAGCTTTTACAGCTACTCCAAAAATTCTGTGGTTTACAAATACCTTACGGAAGTTCTGGGGTTGCCTTCAGGTTCTGTCAGAGAAAATCTCAAAATACCAAAATTCCTTGGAGAAATTCCATTGGAAATGCAGGCAGAATATGTTGCTGGAATATTCGATTCGGAGTCCCATATAAGAAAAAGGCAAGCAGAGATAGACTTTTCCACCACATCAAAAGATGTTTGGATATTCTGCAAAAACTTTTTCAACAAGATTAGCATTAAATTTTCTGAGAGAATCAGAAAGCGTCGAAAGAATCCAGAATATGAAATCTTCATATACGGAAAGAAAAATCTTGAGCTTTTCAATCATTTTATAAAACTGAATCATCCTGAAAAAAGGATGAGATTGGAACTTTTCCTCCGCCACTAAATACCCCGGTAGTCCTAGCTGTAAACGATGCCCACTTGGTGTTACAGACCTCTCGGGGGTTTGTAGTGCCGGAGCGTAGGTGTTAAGTGGGCCACCTGGGGAGTACGGCCGCAAGGTTGAAACTTAAGGGAATTGGCGGGGGAGCACACAAGGGGTGGGCGTTGCGGTTCAATTGGATTCAACGCCGGACATCTTACCAGGAACGACAGCAGGTTGAAGGTCAGTCTGAAGGGCTTACCTGACAAGCTGAGAGGTGGTGCATGGCCATTGTCAGCTCGTACCGTGAGGCGTGCCGTTAAGTCGGTTAACGAGCGAGACCCACGCTTCATGTTGCAAATTATTTCTCCGGAAATAATGCACTCATGAAGGACTGCAGGTGATAAATCTGAGGAAGGTGTGGGCAACAGTAGGTCCGTATGCCCCAAATTTCCTGGGCTACACGCGACGCACAATGCGTGCCACAATGGGATGCGACCTCGAAAGAGGTAGCCAACCCCCTAAAAGCACGCTCAATTCCGATTGAGGGCTGTAAGGATGTTA
>Ga0209541_10004413_pt1 | contig 24971 bp, 23 predicted proteins | sample RifCSPlowO2_01_FD_184027 | JGI IMG/M metagenome (GOLD analysis project Ga0209541, IMG submission 184027) | Groundwater microbial communities from Rifle, Colorado - Rifle CSP2_plank lowO2_0.1 (SPAdes) (version 2) | ecosystem: Environmental > Aquatic > Deep subsurface > Groundwater | place... | reverse complement strand
ATCTCTCATATTACTAATCAACCCCAATAAGACTTGTTCTTTAGTAATTATATAAACGTTTCCCATAAATCTTATAAAGCCCTTACTTCATTTATCGCCCAGTTAGGAGTAAGAATGGGAGGGTTAGCTGTATTTAAGGAAAAAGTACTTGCTTTTTCTAGACCGAGTAAGCTTCTCTTTGAGGTTTACAGAGAATCATTAAGAGACTTAAGGAGAGACTCTACAAGAATCCGATTAAATCAAACCCATATAAAAGGGGCGCTAGAATGGATATTAGAAGCTCAAAAAGTAAATAAAGATGGTGGAGTTCCAATGCTTTATTCTCTAAAAAATGGCTGGAGTAGATCATTCCCAGAAACAACAGGTTACATAATCCCAACCATTTTCAACGCCTCAAACTTTTTTAAAAACAAAACCTGCAGAAAGAATGCTTTTTCTATGGCAGACTGGTTATTAAAACTACAATTGGAAAACGGGACTTTCCCAGCAGAAACAAAACCAGGATCCAAACCAATTGTATTTAATACAGGGCAGGTTATTTTTGGATTAGTTTTGGCATATAAAGAAAGCAAACTTAAGAAATATAAACAAGCCGCAATCAAAGCTGCCAACTGGCTTGTTAAAGCACATGGGTCTTCTAAATTTTGGAACAAATATGTTTACAACAACATCCCACATGTATACAACACAAGAACTGCTTGGGCCTTATTAGAAGTTTATAAAATAAGTAAAGACGAAAAACATCTAAACGCTGCAAAAAATAACTTAGATTGGGCGCTAACACAGCAACTTGACAATGGATGGTTTAAAAATAATGGTTTCTATATGGGAGAGAATCCTTTAACCCATGCCATTTGTTATGCAACAGAAGGATTACTAGAATCTGGAATTCTATTAAAGCAAAAAAAATATATTCTTGCCGCTAAAAAAACAATGGACTCCTTACTAAAAAAGCAAAGAGAAGATGGCTCTTTCTTAGGTAGATATGACAAAAACTGGAATCCAACTGTAAATTGGATTTGTTTAACAGGAGATGCTCAGGCCTCTGTAGTTTTCCTAAGATTATTTGAAATAACAAAAGATAAAAACTACAAAAATGCAGCTATTAGGATAAATAACCATCTTAAGAAAAAACAAGACCTAAACTCTACTAACAAAGGAATTAGAGGAGGCATTAAAGGCTCTTACCCAATTTATGGTGGTTATCAAACCTTTAATTATTGTAGTTGGGCAGCAAAGTTTCTAATTGATGCCTTGCTTCTAGAGGAGAAATTAAAATGAACCTAAGGGATTTTGCAAGAAGGATTAGAAGTGGATTTAGAGAGTATAAAGTCAAAAGTTCGTCTAATAAAGTGACTAAAGAAGATATAAAAAATGCACTTAAAGAGATTGGGATTAAAGAAGGCGATGTCCTATTTGTGCACTCTAGCCTAAGTAAATTAGGCTATGTTGAAGGAGGAGTTGATGCAGTTATTGATGCTCTAATAGAAAGTGTTGGTAAGGAAGGAACTATTGCAATGCCTACATCACAGATAAGTGGTTCCTCCAGAGAGTTTCTAAAGGAAAACCCCTTATTTGATCCAAAAGAATCTCCATCCAAAATGGGTAAAATATCAGAAACTTTTAGAAAAAGGCAAGGAGTTTTAAGAAGCTCCCATCCAACACATAGTGTTGCAGCATATGGAAAACATGCAAAAGAAATTGTTAAAGAACATTATACTGCTAAAACTACTTTTGGTGTAAATACACCTTACTTTAGGATTATGGAATTAAATGGGAAACTATTATTCATAGGTGCAGATCGCTGGTGTATGACCCATGCCCATGTTGTAGAAGATATAATGCCGAATTTTCCTGTAAATGTCCATGCTAAAGAAAAAGTAAATACAGCAATAATAGATGATGAAGGGAACAAAAGGCAAGTAACGGTTAGAATTCATGATCCAGAAGTTGCTAAAACAAGGGCAGTTTATAACTTAAATAAATATTTTGAAGAAAATAATATTTTTAAAGCATCTAAATTAGGAAATGGAGAGATTGAAGTATGTGGTGCTAAAGAGATTATAAAGCTAATGGTTAACTTAGCAAAACAAGGAATAACTATTTATAAAGAGCATTCATTCCACCCTTTTAATAATCAAAAAATTTAAAAAATTTCATTTATAAAATAAGACTATGAGATTTAAAGATAAGGTAGTATTGATTACTGGAAGCTCTAAAGGGCTTGGTAAAGCTATAGCCCTAGAATTTGCTAAAGAGGGGGCTAATGTAATAATTAATTATCATTCAGACAAGGATGGAGCCCAAGGTGTTTTAGATAATATAAAGAGCTTGGGTGTGCAGTCTGATATAATAAAGGCTGATGTAAGTAATCCAGAAGAGGTTAATAATATGATAAAAAGCGTTGTTAAGAAATTTGGAAAACTAGATATATTAATAAACAATTCTGGAATAATTAAAGATGCAAGGATAACTTCGATGTCTAAGGAATCCTGGGATGAGGTAATTAGTGTTAATCTAACAGGGGTTTATAATTGTACAAAAGCGGTCGGACAAGTAATGGAAAAACAAAAATCCGGAAAGATAATTAATATATCTTCTATTGTTGCCCAAACTGGCTCTATTGGAGCTTCTAATTATGCAGCATCAAAGGCAGGAGTGATCGGGTTCACAAAAAGTGTTGCTAAAGAATTTGCCAAGTTTAATATAAATGTAAACGCAGTTGCTTTAGGATATTTTAATACAGGGCTTATAGAGAGGTTAACTAAAGAAATCCAGGGAAAATTGCTTGGAGATATTCCTTTTGGCAGATTTGGTGATCCAAAAGAAGCGGCAAATGCTGTGTTGTTCTTAGCATCAGAAGATTCCTCGTATATAACAGGACAAGTAATTAATGTTAATGGCGGATTATATATGTAATTAAGCCCTTAAGGAGTCTTTTATAATTTCTATCTCTTCTCCAGTAATAGAATCTACTTCTTTATCCTGATTTATTTTTTTAAGGGCGTCCTCCAGCATTTTTTGATTAAAGCTTGCAAATAACATAGGATGCTGATTTCTAATGTTATTCTTATTAGTAGAAAATAAAAGATGGAGGGCTTTAGCTTTACCATCAAATTCTTTCTTGCTATCAACAGACGCTAAATTAATTATTAGATTAGTGCCATGAAGATCTTCCTTACCCAACTTCCTAGTTTTTATACCTAAAGAATCTATATTAAATTTTGTTAGTAATCTATTCTCTTCTTCAGCATCGTAAGTTATTATAATATTTTCTTTATTAGTGTTATTATCAGCTAAAAATTCTACAAGAGACTGTAACAATGAAAATTTGAAATTCAATAAATATATTCTAATAAGTATTTTAGTCCCATTATTTATATCAAAGCCATCTAACAGTCTTGTTGCTCTCTCAATGGCTTCATAAGGATCATACCTGATTGTAGACACACTTATTTTACCTTTTTTATTATAATCCAACTCGTTTCCTAGCCCATATTTCTTATAGCTTTTCTTAATATGTGTGTTGCCAAATTCATCTTCTAAAAGAAGCACATAGTAAGGAACTTTTTTATGACCGAATGAAGGAGAATTTACTTCTGTTAGTGCTTTAACATTAAATGATTTAGGTATTACCCTGTTGATTTTTTCTTTACAGAAAATACAGTTTTTAATAGGATAATACCATAGCTTATTACATTTTTCACATTTATAATACATTTTACCCCCTCAAAATATGTACTGAAGCACTTCCTACTAAAGCTCCAAAAGTATAGGCTAATCCAATGTTTCCAGGAACTTGTCTTTTCTTTGCTTCTCCTCTTAATTGGGTAACTAGCTCATAGATTTGTGCAATACCTGTAGCTCCAATAGGATGACCGTTAGCCTTTAATCCGCCATCCATATTTATCGGTAATTTTCCATTAAGTTTAGTTATACCATTTCTTATCAGTTCTTTTGCCTTTCCAGGTTTACATAACTGTAAATCCTCCATGCTAGACATCTCCATAGCTGTAAATCCATCGTGAATCTCAGCAAAATTAATCTCTTTAGGTGTTATTCCAGCAGCCTTGTAAGCTTTTTCTCCAGCAATCTTTGTTGCTGGAAAATTAGTTATATCATTCTCAATTGCAAGGTGTATATTTCCTGTTGCCATCTCAGATGCAGCAATTTTTATATCTCTCTTATTCCTTTTTTCATTAGAAATAATTACAGAAGCAGCACCATCGCTATTAGGGCTACAATCGAAAAGCCTTAAAGGACTACAGATAATAGGAGAGTTGTTTATTATCTCTTCTGTTACTTTTTTACCGTAAAAATGGGCGTAAGGATTAAGGTTTGCGTTTTCATGATTCTTTAAAGCTACTAGATTTAAATCCTTTAGGGTTACATTATTTTTCTTCATATATAGTTGGGATACTAGAGCACCAGCAGCAGGGAATACAAGCCCCTCTTTTTGCTCTAAAACTAAATCTGTTGCTGAGCAAACACTTCTAAGAGACTCCATGCTACCCAAATCAGTCATTTTCTCTACTCCAATAACAAGCACATTTTTGTATTTATGGAGTGTATTTAATCCTAGATGTAAAGCTACACCTCCGCCAGCACAAGCAGCTTCAACTCTGAAGCTTGGTAAATTTGTATCTGGAAGCAATGTAGAGGCTATTGATGATAAATGAGCTTGATTGTAAGATGAGTCTCCAATAAAGTTTGAAACAAATATAGCATCTAACTCCTTAACATCCATATTTGCATCATCTAGGGCTTTGTAAATAGATTCGTACATCATCTCTGGAATTGATTCTGGCAAAACTCCAAATTTTGTTCTTCCTATACCTAAAATATACATCTTAACCTCACAATATTAGAACCTCTGAATTTTAAATCAAATCTCACTCTGTATTTAAAGCTTTCTCATTGAATACATTGTCTTTAGTATCTTCTAGAATTAGAATTGTATCTTCTACCGTGGAATCTTCTTCCAAATCTGTTAGGATGATAACCACTGTTTCTGTGCTGATTGTGATCTATATGCCTTCCTCTTTGTTCCCCTTTGAATTTGACAAAAACTCTTTCTACTTGAGGAGTTGCTCCTTTGATGATGTCCAAGTCTTTATTGTTTATTACATTCTGGAAATTGCTATGATCCTTTGATGCAAGGATATTGATTACTTTCCCCTCCTTTCCAGCTCTCGCAGTTCTTCCTATCCTATGAATATAGTTTGTGCTGTCCTTAGGAATATCATAATTGTAAATATGTGAAACTCCTTTTATGTCAAGCCCTCTGGCGGCAATATCTGTGCAGACTAAGACTGAAACATGCTGCGAGCTGAATTTTTGCATTGTCTTATTCCTTTTGTCCTGCGAGTATCCTCCATGAATTGCCAAGGCATCAATTCCCAGCGCTTTTAGATTATTTGCGATAAAATCAGTAGTTCTTTGTGTATTGCAAAAAACCATAATTAGCCCTACATGTTCATGCTTTAGAAAATGCACGAGCAAAGAGAACTTTTGATTATCTTCTACATTATAATAAGTTTGTGACAATTTCGAAGGATCGACGTAGACTTCTGCAGAAACTTCTACTGGATGATTCATGTATCTCTGGGCAAGTCTTGAAACATCTTTTGATATTGTAGCTGAAAAAAGCAAAGTCTGCCTTTTTGTTGGGCATCTCCTTATTATCCTTTCCACATCTTCTTTGAACCCCATATCGAGCATCCTGTCAGCTTCATCTAGAACTAAGATCTTTACATTGTTCAAGTTTATTGTTTTCCTGTCGATATGGTCGAGGATTCTTCCAGGCGTTCCTACAACAACATCTGTAGTCCTTAGCTTTGTTATCTGTGGATTAATCGACACTCCTCCGTAAACTGCGATTATCTCAAGATGCTTGTTCTTTGAGAATCTTTGCAATGCATTAGAAACTTGCTCTGCTAATTCTCTTGTTGGTGTCAGTATTAAAGATTGGACGCCTTTTCCCCTTTCCGCAGTTTTTATTATTACTGAAGCGAACACTAAAGTTTTCCCAGAACCAGTTGCAGCTCCAGCTATGACATCTTTCCCCTCAAGAATTAGAGGAATTGATTTTTCCTGTATTTCTGATGGCTCTTCAAAATTGTGCTCTTGAATTGACTTCAAGATAGGCTCAATAATGCCTAATTTCCTAAATTTTTCCATTTACGCTTAATTTCCATTAATTTTCTAGTCAATCTGCAATTAAACTGCAGTTAACTTGCATTTAAGAAAAAGTATAAACTTAATTATGACCTTTTCTTTGACAATCTTAATAATTAACACACTCTAGTAAGGGTTTATAAGTCTTTGTTATTTTTTATAATGGAGAACTAACTTTTAATTTTTTCTAATAGCAATCTTTTTATAAGCTTTTTATAGAGTCTTACTATCACCGATAAATAAGTAGGTTACTATGAAAGAGATAAAAAATATTGCTAAAGGATCTTTAATTATCTTAATAGGCATATTTCTATCAAAGTTCTTAACTTATATATACAGAGCTATTGTAGCAAGGTTCTTAGGAAGTAGCGACTATGGTTTACTAACCCTTGGTTTGGCAATCTCTGGTTTTATAGGGATATTTGCAGCCTTAGGTTTGAGAAGCGGAGTTATAAGATATGTTTCCTTTTTTAGAAGTAAGGAAGATTTAAGGAAAGTCAAGGGGGCAATAACAAGCTCTTTAAAAATTACCTTATTTTTAGGAATATTAACCGGGTTGCTTCTTTTTTTATTTTCAAACTTGATAGGAATCACAATCTTTAATCAACCAAGCTTATCAACTATACTAAAAATTCTTGCGGTATCCATTCCATTTTTAGGGATGTTGCAGGTTTTCTTAGGGGCATTTATTGGGTTCCAAAAACAAAGTTATGAGGTTATAAGTGATAAAATATTTAGAGGAGTAGCTCTTTTAGTCCTTACAATACCTCTTATCCTCTTAGGATTTGGAGTCTTTGGAGCTACAATAGCATATTCTCTAACTGTAATCTTAACAACGATATTGGCTTTTATTTTATTTGAGAAAAAAACCTTCCGCTTGCTAAAGACGAATATAAAATCCTTAAGAATAACAAGAGATCTATTAAAATTCTCTTGGCCATTAACATTTACCTATTTCTTTGGCTTTGTTATCTCGTACATGGACACTTTAATGCTAGGTTATTTCAGGACAAGCTCTGAAGTAGGAATATACAACACAGCAATACCGACAGCCGGATTATTTTTGATACCAGCAGTAGCTCTTTTTTTGAATATGATTTCTTCTATGACTTCCTTGTATGCTAAAAAGAAAACAAATGAATTTATTCGTGTATATAAAGCAGCAACAAAATGGATATTCATGATAAATTTCCCTTTATTTTTATTTTTTATAACATTTCCAGCTTATATCTTAGTCATTTTATTTGGAAACGAGTATGCGGCTGGTGCAGGGTCATTAATTATCCTGGCTTTTGGATATTTATTCTATTCAGCAGTAACCTATCCAAGTGCAGCTCTTTTAAGTATGGCAGAAAAAACAAAATTCATACTTTATTCGCAGATAGTAGCTGCAGTACTTAATTTTATCTTGAATATATTCTTGATTGTCAAATATGGAATGATTGGGGCAGCTATAGCAACATCTATTTCTCTTATTATAGGATCTATTTTATTCTTAGCCTTTGCATATAAATACACAAAAGTTCTCCCAGACTTTAAGAATTATATAAAACCAGTTATAGCAGGAATAATCTCTTTGTTGGTAGTTATCATTTTAGCACCTTTATTTAAAATAGGACTTTATACAGTAATTTCTTTAGCAGTATTATACTCCTTAGCTTACGTTGCTCTAATGTATGCAATCAAAGGTTTTGATAAAGATGATATAATTATCTTTAAAGGCATACTAAATAGAATAAAACTAAGGTGATTAGCTTATTATGTAAGCTATAAATTTTTCATCTTCGTATACAACCTTTGCATTCTCATAATTTTTAATCCAATTCTTTGCTCTTTTTTGTATTTCTTCATAGTTTCCATATTCTGGCCTTACTTTTGGGAGCCATATCTCTAAAATTGGATTAAGTTCTTTATCTATGTAAACAAACTCATATTTAGCTTTTGTAGCATAATTATTTGGATTAGTACTTGTTATAGCCTCTAAATCTCTCCAATCAGTATCTAAACCAACTAAAGAAATCCCTTCGTAATACAAAGTCTTTCCAGCATAAAATGTTGATTCCTCTAAAGGATAATTTTCATATATTTTTAGTGTAGCTTTAACAAAACCCTCGTTTATAGTGCTGGGAAATAAAGTGTTATCCCTTGTTATAGGTGTTAATGGGAAAGCTAATGAGAGTATAACCAAAAATCCTAAGATAGTAATCGCAAGATGGTACTTAAACTTCCTTAACTTATCAAAAATTTGTAAATTTAAAATATCTTTAACAAAAACTCCTAGAGCAAGTGCTGTTATTATAGCAAAAAAAGGCCATAATCTGTAGGGTGCGTAAAAAATAGCTAAAGGCATTAGCAGTATTGAGAAAATTAAGATGAATGTAACATACTTCTTCTCTTCCCTTTTTCTTCTATACAAGGAAAAAACGCTAATTGTGACTATAAATAAAACATGAGAGTAAGATCTAATTAACGAAGTAAGGGGAGTTATTTTTAATAAAATAAGATTTCTCTTAAGAGAAGGATCTAAAGTTTTAGATAAAAAGATTAAAGCATTATAAACTATTTCTGGAATCAAAGCAAAAAAAGAGATTATAGAAATTTTTACAGCTTTTTTAAATGAAATGGTCTTGTGTATAAACCCAGCAAGAACTAAAGCAAACAACATAAGCGCAACAATACCAAAGATAAGCAAGTGGGTCATAAAAATAATAGTTAGGGCCTGAAACAACAAGAGTTTATACCCATCATTTTTTTCCAATATAATCGCTATGGCATAATATAAAGCTATGATCATAAAAACGAGTGCTAAATTCTGCTCTAAGGATATTATTAACTGGTCAAAAGTTAGATGGAAAATCTTTGAGAACTCAGATAATAAAGGCAAATGAGAGGTTGTTATTAATCCTAGAATTGATGTTGGGATTAATGCTAAATAAGGATTCTTTATTATTTTTCTAGAAACTGCATATATTGCTATTAAGAAAAAAATCCCTAGAATAGGACCAATAAACCTGGTTATATTGTAAAAATTAAAGACAGAATCACCAAAAAGATTGGAAAATTTATGAAGAGCAGCTAAAAAGAGAAAATAACCTGGAGCTAGATAGCCTTTAAATAAAGTATTAGATTCCATAACTCTTGCTCTATAAGTATTTTCAAAAGAATCACCGCCACCATAATCTGCATAATTAAAAGGCATATAAAACATAATATAAGAAGCTCCTAAAATTATTAACAGCAAAAATAAAAAAACAAAGATATTCTCTTTGAACTTTATATTCTTAAATTTTGGAATTATACCATTTCTATTTATAACGCCAATTACAATTATTATAAGAAAATAAACAGAAAAAAGAGTTACAGTATTATAGGCCTTAATTAATAATAGAACAAATGATATGGCAAGAAGCCAAAAAATACCTCTAGTGAAATTATTTAGGATAAGTTCTAAGAAGTTTTTATGGTTCTTCTTAGAAACAATATAAAAAGGAATTATGGTTAACAAAATTAATATACTAGAAACTTGTATTGCAGTTAGGATGTGGTTTATCATTTTTGTTAAAGCGAATTATTTTCTAAAAATCTTTTAATATGATATCTACTATTCTTTTTGCAGCATTACCATCCCATAACTCTGGCACTCTGTTATTTAGCTTTACTTTATCATCTATTATTTCATGTAGTTTTTCAATAACCTTATCTTTATCGATGCTGACTAATAAATTAGTTCCTTGTTCAACAGTTACAGGTCTTTCTGTACTTGTTCTTAAGGTAATGCAAGGAATACCTAAGGCAGTTGTCTCTTCTGGTATACCACCAGAATCAGTCAAAGCAAATTTGCCATTAGAGTTTAAACATAAAAAATCAAGATAACCTAAAGGCTCTGTTATCACCAGATTTCTTATCTTATTTAGACTATCTTCTAAATTAAATAATTGAGCAGTTTTCCTTGTCCTTGGATGCATAGGAAAAACAACCTTTATTTTATCTTGTATTGCCTCCAGTATTGAGATAATATTAGTAAAACCTTCTTTTGTATCTACATTGCTAGGCCTATGTAAAGTTAAAACACCATACTCTCTTTTCTTAAGATTTAAATTTTTTAATATTTTTGATTGTTCTGCTTTTTTCTTATGATGCAATAAAGTGTCTATCATTACATTTCCAACAAAATGTATTTTACTTTTGTCCACACCTTCATTTAACAGATTTCTATTTCCACTCTCCTCTGTTGTAAACAGATAATCACTTATCCTATCAGTTAGTATCCTATTAATCTCTTCAGGCATAGACATGTCAAAGCTTCTCAAGCCTGCTTCTACATGAGCTACTTTAATTCCGAGCTGCTTTGCAATTAATGCACCTGCAAAAGTGGAATTAACATCTCCAACAACAATAACTAAATCTGGCTTTTCTTTACCCAAGATCTTTTCTAGCTTTACTTTTTCAAGTTTAATCATGATATTCCCAATTTGTTCCCCATAAGTCCCGGATCCAACCCCTAAATTAATATCTGGCTTAGGCAATCCTAATTCATTAAAGAAAAGTTTGCTCATCTCTTCATCGTAATGCTGTCCTGTATGAACCAGAGTATTCTCTATATTGCTATGCTTCTTGAATTCATTAACTAAGGCAGCAAGCTTCATGAAATTTGGCCTAGTCCCAACAATGCTCAAGATTTTCATTTTACACCCTTCATATGCCATAAACAAATCTATATAATCACTTGTTTTTTCTTAAAAGGATATTCTTTATAAAGGTTATTTTGTTTATTCTAGTGACAAAAATAGAAAATTAGATTTACTAAAAAATTAAAAATCCTTAAGGTTTATACTAAAGATGATAAAAATAAAGAGATTTAGCGGTGTTGCGCCACCTACAGAGGAAAGTAAAGCTTTATTTGAAGCCATAATGGCTTTAAAGGGCAAAGATTTATTAGAACTAGGTACAGGAACAGGCTATGTAGCTATAGCTGCTTCTAAGGAAGGTAAAAAAGTAATAGCCACTGACATAAACCCTAAAGCTGTTGAAGCTTGTAAGATAAATGCTAAATTAAATAATATTAACCTAGAGGTTATACAGTCGGATTTATTTACTAATGTTGGTGGGAAATTTGACATTATTGCATTTAATCCACCTATAAGCATAGATAAAGCAGAGTCAGCATTTACCCATAAACTAAAATCTTTTATTAGAAGCACTAAATTAGTAAGAAGCTTCTTAAGATACACTTATTCAAAGCTAAGCAAGGCTGTTTTAGGATTAATAGACAGGTTATTTATAGAAGGCAAGGATTATTTAAAAAAGGACGGGAGTATTCTAATTTGTATAATAAATAACTTTGAGGAAGATACTAAGAAAATCTCAGAAAAAAGAGGATACAATAGCGAAGTTATGAAAAATTTTGGTTACGGGAAAGTTTATAGGTTTTATTTAAAGTAAAATGATAGCCTTAACTATAGATTGTGAGGAATGGACATCTGCATTAATTAGAGATATTAAGAGTAAAGAAAATTATAATACTTTATTTAGTAAAGAAGGAAATGATAATCTGCTAAAAGTGCTAGATAAGCACAAAATAAGAGCAACCTTTTTTACAACAGGATTTTTTACAGATAGAGAAAAAGAGCATATTAGGAAAATATACAACAAAGGCCATGAAGTAGCTTCCCATGGCTATGACCATACTTTTCCTTACAGCAAAAAGGTTAATCTTAATTCTGATGTTGCTAGATCAAAAAAAGCTATTGAGAAAGTAATCAAATCTAGGATTAAAGGTTTTAGAGCTCCCAGGATGGCTTTTTCTCACGAATTAATAAAAGTTTTAGATAAAAACAAGTTTGAGTATGATAGTTCTCTAAATCCTTCTTATCTGCCAGGAGTTTATCATAATAGAAAATATCCTCTAGGAATTTTTAATCCGGTAGACAACTTAAAAATTAAAGAAATTCCAGTAGCAGCATACCCTTATTTTAGATTTCCAATGAGCTGGGTTTTTATTAGAAATATCGGTGGATTATGGGCAAATTTAGGTTCAAATTTATTATTAAAACAAGATATAGCCCCTGTTTTGTATTTCCATTCATGGGAATTCAAGAAAATAAAAAGTGCTAATATCCCCATATACCTTAAATATCATACAGGAAAACAATTTTGCAATTTGTTAGACAAGTTTATTACTAGGTTTAAGAGAAATAAGTTTGTAACTATGGAAGAACTCATACAAAAGCTTAAATAATTAATCTTTTAGGTATTGTTAGGGTTAAGGGTAATTTTTCTCTAAACTCTATGAAGTAATAAACAATTGCAGAGGTAACAAATGTCTAATCTAGATCAAAGAAATAACCAAGATGAAGTCACTTATAGGGAATTTAGAGAAGGCGATGAAAAAGATATTCTAGACTTATTTAATCTTGTTTTTAACAGGAATTGGTCACTTTCTCCTTGGACTTGGGAAAATAAAAATAATCCTTATAGTACTACCTATTTTAATCTAGCCATAAATAATCAAAAAATTATAGGTCAGTCTGGAGCTATTCCATTGTTATTTAATCATGATGGAGAGACTATAAAGACAACTAGAGTCCAGAATGTTATGGTGCATCCTGATTTTAGAAAAAGGGGAATCTTTTCCCAGACACTAAAAAACTTAACAGAATATCTTAAATCAAAAGGAGAAGACTTCATCATTACTTTCCCTAATGATAATTCTTTTCCAGCCTTTATGAAATTAGATTACCATCATTTATTTGAAATGTTTACTTATGATCTGCCTGCTGATTCTTTAGAAAAAGATATAGATAAAGAACTAAGATTTGATATTAGCGAAGAACCAAAATTTAACCAAAAAGACAGGGATTTTATGTTATCGCAATTAAAGCAATTTAAGATTTTCAACAATCGCGGTCTAGATTATTTAAACTGGAGATATAATAAAGATTCAACGAAAACATATTCTCTTACTAGGGTATTTAGAGGGGAAAAACAAGTTGGTTTAGTTGTATCAACACCTTATTTTAAAAACAAGGATGTGGATTTGGCAGAATTTTTAGTTGAAAATAATAAAAATACAATTGAATCAACCTTAAACTCAATATCTAAAATATATCAAGAAGATAACCTAAAATCCTTTAAAGTCTGGTCAGAAGAACATTATCCAACCCACCAGATATTAGTTGACTTGGGATTTAAAAAAACAAGGCAAACGCACGTAGTTTGCAAGCCCTTATCTGAAAGAACTTCACGACACTGCAATAAAGCAGATTCTTATTATTTATCAATGGGGGACTCAGATGTCTACTAGTGAAAAGAAGAGAAGCATACTTGGAGTAATTGCGCATGCAGATGATCTTGAATTAATGGCGGGAGGTACAATCGCTAAATGGGTTAAAGAAGGACATAAAATTCATGTAATGACTTTTACTGATGGAGTATGGGAATCTTCAAATGGGGAGATTATGAGAAATAAAGAAGAAGCATTAGAAGAAGAGAAGGAAGTAGCAAAGTATCTTGGGTATACAGTAGAAAACCTGGGATATCATGCAACAAACCTGGATTTTAAAGATAAACATGTTCTTGAAGTTCTTCATAGAATAAATAAGCATAAGGTTGATACGCTAATCTGTCCATGGGAATATGATAACAATTATGATCACCAGATTGCTTCAAAGATAGCCCTTACTGCAAGCGGAAGAGTTCCAAGAATATTGATGGGGCAGATTAATTATTATTTAAGAGAATTCTTTACACCAAACTTTTTTGTTGACATTTCAGATACTTGGGAACAAAAAATGGGTGCTTTAAAACATTATAAATCTGAATGGAAAAGGCTGGGAAGCGATTGGTGCGAATTCCTAGATGCGACTACAACATATTATGGAAAAATGTCTGGAGCAAAACGAGCAGAAGGTTTCATTACTCATAAATTTTTAGAAGATTAAATTACTTTATTATTTTCTCAATAATATACCCTCTTCTTTTACTGGACTCCATTGTACTATAGTTTATCATATCTCCTAATAAACCAAAGAAAAACGAGGTAACACCAAGAACCATTAATGTTATTGAGAGTAATAACATGGGTTGATGATTAAGTAGAGCAACTTTATAGAATAATTTACCAATTAAAAGGGTAAAAGAGATTACAAAACCAACTAAAAATATTAGTGCACCAAAACCGCCGAAGATATGCAATGGTTTTGAGGAGTATGTCATAAAAAAGGTTATCGTTAATAAATCAAAAAATCCTCTAAATAACCTTCTCATACCATAATGGGTTCTACCAAACCCTCTTTTCCTTATGTGTATGGGGTATTCTGTTACCCTAAACCCTTTCCATCTGGCAAACAAAGGTAAGTATCTATGCATCTCTCCATACAAGTGTATGTTGTCTGTTACTTCCTTTCTAAATGCCCTCATTCCACCTGTACTATCATGTAAATTTATTTTTGTTAAGACTCTTATCAGAAAATTAGACACTTTAGATGGTATGGACTTGTTTATTGAATAACCGTGTTTTCTCCAACCACAAACAACATGGTATCCTCTCTTTAATCCTTCTACTAAAGGCAGTATGTCCTTAGGATCATGCTGTAAATCTGAATCCATTGTAACTATGTAAGGGGTATCCACTTGAGATACACCGGCTGCTATAGCTTGTGATTGGCCGTAATTAGAAAGCATCCTAATTACCTTAACATTCTTTTCTTTAGATGTTATTTGTTTAAGAATTCTTGGAGAAGCGTCTTTTGAACCATCATCTACGAATATTACTTTGTATCCTATTTTCTTATCTAGAGCCCTTTTTATCTCTTTCATTAAGATAGATAGGTTGCCCTGTTCATTATGCACTGGTATAACTAAAGTTAATTCTGCTTTCATTTTCAAAAACCAAAAGAACCCCTATCTACTAATACAGCTTATTAACCTATTAAAAAACTTTCTATTTTACTTTATTGTAATAAAATTAACGGCGTTAACTTTATAAACCTTAGATTAAGTATAACAAATATAACAAATCTTATAAAGCTAATATTAGATAAATTCCTAAGCAGAATTTTTATAATAATGAGGTAAGAATGAATAAACGAGAAACCTTATTACATATGGTAAAAATGGGGGAAATAAACCCCAAGAGAGCTCTTAATATGTTAAAATGTTGGCTCTCTTTTAAATTTAGGAGCCCTAAATTAGCTGGACTGCCATTTGCTATAATGATTGAGCCTACTAATTTTTGTAATTTAAAATGCCCTTTATGCCCTACTGGTAATGGTTCTTTAGCAGTCCCTAGAGGTTATATGAGTCTTGAGAATTTTAAAAAGATCATTGATGAGATAGGAGACACATTAGTTCATATCGCCTTATGGAACTTTGGTGAATCTCTGTTAAATAAAGATGTTTATGAGATGATAAAATATGCAAAACAAAAGAAAATTTTTATAAGAATTAGTACAAACGGACTTTTTTTTGGGCCAGCACCTAATGTGGAAGAAAATCTCGAAAGATTATTGTCAAGTAATTTAGATGATTTCATATTTGCTATTGATGGTGCTTCGCAAGAGACCTACGAAAAATATAGAGTTGGTGGAAACCTTAAAAAAATATTTGAGCATGTAAAGAAAGCTGTTGAAATTAAGAAAAAAATAGGCTCAAAAACTTTTATTGAAATACAAATGATTGTCATGAAACACAATGAACACGAATTAGATAAGATGGAGGAGATTGCTAAAGAGATTGGCGTTGACAAACTAACCTTTAAAACAGTAAGCTTTCAGGTTGATAAAAGTGGTAAAGTTGAACAAAGGTTTGATGTTTTCTTACCAAGCAATGAAGCTTATAGTAGATATAAAAAAATAGAGGATAAGGTAATAAGAAAAGATGATGCCTTAAATGAATGTGAAAGAACATGGTACAGTACAGTAATTAATTGGGACGGTGATGTAACTGCTTGCTGCTTTGATCCGAATAGAGAATATAACTTAGGAAATGTCTTTAAGGATGGGGGTTTTAAAGCAGTATGGAATAATCAAAAATATATAAACTTTAGAAAGACGATATTAGCAGATAAACAATCAATTCCTATGTGTAAAAATTGCGCTGGTAAACTATCACCTTTGAATCTTAATTAGTATTGATTAAGGTGTTGAATAATTTAGCAAGTTGCTCTGTTAACAAAACCCTGTCATATTTTTTGGACTTTATAATACAATTTTCTGACATCCTTTTAAGTTCTTCTTTATTTGTAATGAAGAATTTAATGTTTTCAGCTAACTTATCTACATCTTGCACGCACAAACCTATTTTCTCTTCTTTTATGAGCTTAGCTATATAAGAGTCCTCTGGTACAAAGGCTAATGTAGGCTTTCCTAAGGCCATATAATCAAATACTTTAGCTGCACCACCAGAAGGTATATCTTGTCCTAAAAAGCATATATCTGCCTTTGCTAACAATTTTATGCTTTCCCCATAAGGAAGATACCCATGGAAATTAATATTCTTAATATTATTATTGCTTACATACCCTTTTAGTAGTTCATATGGTGCGCCCGCTATATCCACTCCAATGTTAATATTATCTCTTGTGTTTAATAAATGGACCGCTTGTATTAATTCTCTTACCCTATAGTTTGGAAATAAAGAACTTGCGCATCCTATTGTAAAATTATTCTTTTTATTTTCCCTTCTGTACTTACTAATTAAGTCAATATCTATACCATTTGGGATGATATAGACTCTTTTATCCGTGTAATTTTTTATTTCTTTAGCATTTACTTCATTAACTGAAATTATTAAATCAGAACTTTTTAGTATATTTCTTTGTAAATTTCCATATTTTTCTTTGTCAGTAAACCAAGGGTCTCTAAAGTCTAAGACCAAGGGCAGATTAGTTTCTTGCTTTAATTTATGACCTATGATGTAAGCGCTTTGATACGGACCTGAACAAAAAATTAGATCTATTTTATTCTCTTTTATAATTTCTAGCCCTTTTTTTATTGCCTGCTTTATCCACACAAAATCGCTTGTCGCTGCTAATTTTGCATACTTAGAAATCATCCTAGTTAATCTGGTATTTTTATTCCTTATCCTGTACACTTTAATATTATCTGGTATTTTTATACTATCATCTGACTTGTCCCCATAACCGGGCTTGTCAACAGTTAAAACAAAAGGCTGGAATCCATAGTCTGGTAAGTATTTTGTAAAATAGAACGTCCTATTTGAAGATGCTCTTATTGGTGGATAATGATACGCTATAACTAATATATTTTTCATATTTTCATAGAATAAAATTGATTTATAAAGGTTTATTCTTTTAAGACTTTAATATCCTTTCTAGCCCTTCTTCTAGAGATACACACGGTTTCCATCCTATATGGGATGTTATTTTGCTTAAATCAGCGTAACAATCAAGTACGTCATTCTGTCGTACTTTATTTCTAGAAATTACCTTAAGTTGCTTTCCCGAAATCCTTATCATAGTCTTTGCGATTTCCTCAACACTATAACTCATACCGCTACCAACATTAAAAATATCAAATGGTTTATCATATTCACCAAGCTTAATTAGTGCACTAATAAAGTCGTCTATATATAGAAAATCGCGTTTTGGTCTTAAATCGTTAACCTCAACATTCTTGCCTTGGTTAATCTGCTTTAAGATAGTTGGTACTAAGAAATCTTCTTTTTGATATGGACCGTATATATTAAATGGGCGTACTATAATTAAAGGTAACTTTAAATTATTATGATACTCTGTGCATTTGGTCTCAGCTAAATATTTGCTTAACGAATAATCGTTTTTTGGATTAATTGGATGTTTTTCATCAACAGGCAAGTACTTAGGATCACCATAAATATAAGAGCTAACATGAACTAATTTTGCATTCTTTTTCTTGCAAAATTCTAAAACATTTGATGTACCGCCGTTATTCACCCTATAGAGCGTAGAGATGTTCTCCTCTGTTAAGTGCGAGTTAAGAATACTTGCTAGATGATACACCAAATCAATTCTTCCAAAATTATCAAAATCCTCTTCTTTAGTTACATCTTTTTTGTGGGATCTATCAAAGAAGAATAAGTTCGAACCTTTAATCTCTAATGTTTTGCACAGTTCTCTCCCTATAAAACCACTACTGCCTGTTACAAGCACATTTTTATCTTTTAAGTCCATTTTAACCTTATCTTAAAATAAAAACTATTTATTACAAATATAAAACTGCATAATTCCAAATTCTTTTAAAAATGGCAACCACTCTGTTATCTTATTCCCAAGTTTTATGAACCATAATGGCCCTATTGGGAGTAATAAGATAGCTTTATGGGCTTTTAAATAAAAACCGGTTTTTCTCAAAATCCTTTTAACAACCCAGGATGGAATCCCTTTGCGGGGTCCTTCTCCATGACCGCCGATAAAAGTTTCGTAAATTAACTGATGCATATCTGCAATTCTCGGAGGCAACGATAAAACAAGTCTTCCATCCGGTTTTAAAACTCTATAAAACTCTTTAATAAGCCTGTCTGGATATGGTGTGTGTTCAAGAGTCTCATGAGACATAATATAATCAAAAGAATTATCTTTAAAATCAAGAGTTTCTAAATCAGTTTCCATAAAGACTTCATTAGGGTATGCTTTTTTTGCTATCTTTATCATCTTTGTTGAAGTCTCTAAGTTATACAGCTTTGCATTAGGCATCTTTTTTCTTATATATGGGATTGCATTCCCTGTTCTGGACCATAAACTTAATATCTTAATATTTTTTGAGTTTGAGCTATTAACATGCTTTATCCCTTCTATAAACCTCCAATGGTGAGGATTTAACTTATAGCTATTCTCTTTATCATAAATATTAGCAACACTTTCCCAATGTTTTTTTACTTCTACAATATTAAAATTATTCTTCATTTTGACCTTCAAATAGCTTTATAATATAAACTTTCTACCCCATGGATTATACTATTAAAAAAGATTTATAAGCATTTCCATATATATAGACATAAAGTTTTTTATAGACTTTTTTTAATTCCAGAGTGGGGGTTAAGCAAGATGATGATATATCCTACAAAAGGTAAAAATAAGCCTTTTGAAACTGTGCTGAAAACAAGGAAAAGTACAAGAAGATTTTCCAAAAAACCAGTGCCTTTATCTATGGTTTACAAAGTTATTGAACTAGGAAGGTATGCGCCTACACCTTGCAACCAACAGCTTTGGGATTTAGTCATAGTAACAGATAAAAGAACTAAAGAGAGGCTTGTTAATGAAGCTGCTTCTTCTACGATTATACAGAAAGCACCAGTAGTTATAGTAATCACTTATGATGGCTGGAATTACAAAGAAGCTATACAAAGCGCTAGTATGGCTGTGCAAAATATGCATTTAGCAGCCAACTTCTTTGGTTTAGGTGCCTTGGCTATGAATAGTTATGGGTCTGATACAAAAATAAAATCTATATTAAACATACCTGAAGGTCATGTCATAAACTGTTTCTTCCTCTTAGGATACATAGGAGAGCAAGAAAAAGACGAACCTTTAGTACCTAGAAGGCCTTTGCAAGAGATAATCCATCTAAAGCGTTTTGGAAAGAAAAATATTCCCCCACATACATATAATCCAGAATTATGGAATGTAGATGACTTATCTGAATATCAAAAGTATTATTGTAGAAAAACCTTTCTTGGTAAGCCCATGGATATTATCTCTGGTCCAGAAGAAGATCTTGTCAAGAAAAGCCTTCTAACTATTAAAGATCCTGTAATAGATATTTTTTCTTATGATGGGTTGTACCTTTCATTATTTCCAACTTCAAAAATAACTACATACGACTTTAATGAGGTAACTGCGTTCTATAGCAGGAAGACTGTAGGGCTCAGAAACCAAAGTATAAAACTCAACCAAAAGATATACAATCCTGAATTAAAATCTTTAGGTAAAGCAAAAACAATCACTTCAATCTACAAGATTGAGCGTCTACCAACTATCCTTAGAAAAAGAGTTTTTAAACAAGCCTATAAATCATTAGATAAAAGAGGCACATTCTTAATTATATCAAGGAAGAACAATCTTTTCTATAATCTGTTTTATAATATGATCAGAATCAAATTTGGCGACGACATAAGAAAAACAGGCATCTATGCATTTTTTGGTCCATATAAACCCTTATCTCTAAAAAATACAAAAAAAGAATTAAAGGAAGCTGGTTTTAGAATCGTCAATACAAAACAATATTTCATTTTACCAGCCTTTTTTGAACAAGCCTATCAGATGTATCTTCAGTTTAAGAAAAGTGGGGGATCTACATTCCTACACAGGAAACGCCAGAAAAATATAATAACCAGAATACTTGAGGGGTTGATAAAGTTACAAGGCCTAAGACCTTGCCTGCATGGTTCAGTGATGGTAATTAAAGCAAGAAAGTAATCTAAATCCATAGTAATCATGGAAGAACTCATACAAAAGCTTAAATAATTAATCTTTTAGGTATTGTTAGGGTTAAGGGTAATTTTTCTCTAAACTCTATGAAGTAATAAACAATTGCAGAGGTAACAAATGTCTAATCCAGATCAAAGAAATAACCAAGATGAAATCACTTATAGGGGATTTAGAGAAGGTGATGAAAAAGATATTCTAGACTTATTCAATCATGTTTTTAACAGAAATTGGCCACTTTCTCGTTGGACTTGGGAAAATAAAAATAATCCTTATAGCACTACATATTTTAATCTAGCCATAAATAATCAAAAGATTATAGGTCAGTCTGGAGCCATTCCATTGTTATTTAATTATAAGGGAGAGACTATAAAAACAACTAGAGTCCAGAATGTTATGGTGCATCCTGATTTTAGAAAAAGGGGAATTTTTTTTCAGACACTAAAGAACTTAACAGAATATCTTAAATCAAAAGGAGAAGACTTCATCATTACTTTCCCTAATGATAATTCTTTTCCAGCCTTTATGAAATTAGATTACCATCATTTATTTGAAATGTTTACTTACAATCTGTCCGTTGATTCTTTAGAAAAAAATATAGATAAAGAACTAAGATTTGATATTAACGAAAAACCAGAATTTAACCAAGAAGATAGGGATTTTATGTTATCGCAACAACCGTGGTTTAGATTATTTAAACTGGAGATATAATAAAGATTCAACAAAAACATATTCTCTTACTAGGGTATTTAGAGGGGAAAAACAAATTGGTTTAGTTGTATCAACACCTTATTTTAAAAATAAGAATGTGGATTTGGCAGAATTTTTAGTTGAAAATAATAAAAATACAATTGAATCAACCTTAAACTCAATATCTAAAATATATCAAGAAGATAACCTAAAATCATTTAAAATCTGGTCAGAAGAGCATTATCCAACCCACCAGATATTAATTAACTTAGGATTTAAAAAAACAAGACAAACGCACGTAGTTTGCAAGTCTTTATCTGAAAGAATTTCACAACACCGCAATAAAGCAGATTCTTATTATTTATCTATGGGGGATTCAGATGTCTACTAGCGAAAAGAAAAGAAGCATACTTGGGGTAATTGCGCATGCAGATGATCTTGAATTAATGGCAGGAGGTGCAGTTGCCAAATGGGCTAAATAGGAATTAATCCATTAAAGTCAGTTACTAATATGCTCTTTCCATTTAAATAAGAGAAAGTCATAATTCTCCTAACCTTACCAAATGAGAATCTTTACTGTAATAAGTTTCATAAAATTTTTTAAACCAAGCAACAGTGATTTTTAATCCTTCGTCAAAAGAGGTTTTTGGTTCCCATCCAAGTATCCTTTTTGCTTTAGAGCTATCGCAATACATCTTCCAGATTTCTGTAGGCCTGTATTTTAAACTTCCAATCTTTAATTTAGATTTAGAACCAGTAAGTTCATGTATTTTTTTTGCCAGGTCTGCAATGTTTATATCATCTCCAGAACCAAGATTTATTATCTCTCCAATAGCTTCTTCCTTTTCAGCAGCTAATAATAATCCATCTATGATGTTTATTACAAAATTAAATTCCCTTGTTTGCTTGCCTTCTGTAGTCTCTATCGGTTCTCCTTTTAAGCCTTTTATAATTAATTCTGGGATAACTGCTCTTTGGCTTTGATATGGACCGAAATTATTAAAAGACCTAACAATAGTTATAGGCATCTTTTTCATATGCATTTTCATCCTGCAGTATAATTCTCCAGAATACTTCCCTATTCCATATGGAGATAAAGGTCTTGGATTAAAGTCCTCTTTAAAAGGAACTTCTTCTTGATAACCATATATCTCTGAGCTGGACATATAGACGAATCTCTTAAAATTTGTAGATTCCAGAAGATTTGCAGTTCCTTTGCCATTAACATCAAAAGACTCATTGATATGGATAAAACTGCTTCCAACATGATTATACGCAGCCAGGTGGAAAACAACGTCAAAATCATACTCTTTTAATTGTTTTAAAGAATCTAAGTTTCTAATATCGCCCTCAATAATCTTTAATTTGTCCCAGACATCACTTATCCTAACATTATTTGTAATATCATCATATAAAACTAGAATAGTAACATCCGCTCCTTCTTTTACCAGTCTTCTAGTTAGGTGACTGCCTATAAATCCACTGGCTCCGGTTACAAGTATCTTTTTATTTTCCCAGTCCATTTTTCTCAGGTAGGTTATAATAATCTATAATATTTTCTTCAGCATCTAACATCTGCGCCCTCGTATTAAAGGTTAATTCTTTTCCTTTATGGAGGTAAGCATGTAACAAACCCAAATCCATTAACTTCTTAAAAAAAAGTATTACTCCTGAACCATCTTTTTTATCTAGTAATTCTTTACCCATATAATCAAAAACTTTTTTGTTTAAAACCATAGTCCCAATATAATACGTAAACATGGGCTTTTCTTCAAATTTTCTGACTTTATTTTTTTGGATATCCAACAACCCAAAAGGATTTTCAATCTCTCTAGAAACTATTGTTGCTTGACTTTTATTGTTTTCATGAAATTTTAACAAATCTTGGAAATTAATGTTATTTATTGTGTCCCCATAAGTAATTATTATATCCCTATCAAACTTATCTTTTAAATCATAAATCCTCTTAAGCATACCAGCATCTTCACCGCTCTTAGAATAACTAATATTGTAAGGCTTATCTTCTACACTATTAAAGTATTCCTCAATAATCTCTCCCTTATACCCAATACATAATATGAAGTCTTTAAGACCTTGTTTTGAATAAAGATCTAAGGAATGTTGAACTATAGGCTTGTCTCTAAGCAAAACCAAAGCCTTTGGAATAAGACTTGTTAAAGGCTTCAATCTAACACCTTTTCCACCACAAAGTACACCAACTTTTATTTCTTCTAATTTCATTCTAACTCCTTGTAAATTTGATATACCTTCAACATATTCCTGTCAAAGTCCCCCTTATTTTGAACCATAGCCTTATTGATTTTATAAAACTTACCCTTTAGTCTAATATTGGATAAAGCTTTAGATATCTTAAGATTTATAGCCTCTTGATTGTCTACATTAACTAAAAACCCGTTGTAGCCATCTTTTATCCACTCTTGATTTGTAGGAATATCACTTACTACAGGAATTAGACCACAAGCCATAGACTCAAAAAGTGAGATAGACCCTCCTTCTGTAGGTGGGATCATTATCATTATATCTGCCATTTTAAGGTAAGAAGGGACCATTCTTGTATTTTCATAGCCAGCAAATCTTACATATTTGCTAATCTTTAACTTTTTTACTAAACTCCTCATCTTTTTTTCATAAGATTTATCAGCCGATCCCCACATAAATACAAGGATAACATCTGGATATCTTTTAATTATATAAGGAATAGATTTAATGATTTTATCCATGTTAAAATAAGAATCCAGCCTACGGTAACTTAAGATAATCTTCTGGCCCTTTATGTTTAATCTCTTCTTTAACTTCCTAATTTCTCTGCTGTAGTCTTTTTTAAAAGGTTTAAGATCAGCCCCCCAAGGAATAAGGCGTATTTTTTCCGCATTAACAAATTGTGATATAGAGTATTTAAGATACTTAGTGTGCACATGAACAATATCCGCTGATCTTAAAGCATATTTAACAAGAAGTTTAATAATAAACGATCTTTTAGGAGCTACAAAAACATCAGAACCCAATACAGATAAAACCAAAGGCCTTGCTTTTGCAAAAGCTGCAAGAACACCATAATGGGAAACAAAATGAGCGTGGACTACATCTGGTTTTTCTTTTCTAAGAATTTTTTTTAGCTGTTTAATAGCATTAAATGAGTAGCAGACTCTATAATTAGACTCTTTAGAAAAAAGAGGATTGTTGCCCTTTAAAGTATACTGCTTAACCTTGATCTTTTTATCTGGTTTAGCTGTTACAAGAAAAACATCATTAGTCTTACTAAAAAAATCAATCCATCTTTGAGTATGTATGGATGTCCCATCACCTATAAAGCAGATCTTCATTTTAACACCTTAGGACTCTTTTTTGAAAGTTCCCCAAACCAAATATAAGCCTTTCTGTTAATAATATTTACAAGATTTGTATAGAACAATAATCTTTAAATACTCTTCTAAAACTAACGATAAAGTTATAAAAACTATATATTTTAATATAATTTTTGGGTGAGAATGATGCAGGGAAAAAGAGATATGAAAAGATTATTTAAGAAAGAAGAGTTGAAACTCCATGATTTTCCTCAAGGTAAAAATTTAATAAGAAGCATAGAAGGTATGGATAGATTAAATAAATTGTTCAGTAGGGATATTATAAAAAAATGGTGGGATGCGCAAAAAGTATGTTT